>Ga0308414_1000910_pt1 | contig 19308 bp, 16 predicted proteins | sample HotsprSampleOS50_FD_205667 | JGI IMG/M metagenome (GOLD analysis project Ga0308414, IMG submission 205667) | Hot spring phototrophic mat microbial communities from Octopus Spring, Yellowstone National Park, Wyoming, United States - 20090730_OS50 ...
AAAATGCGCCGAAGCGCGTTCGCTTGCCGTTTATCCCATCTTACCCGAACGTTCCAGAGCGCCACAAGACCGAGACAGGTTCACCGCAACACACCCATGAACCAATCCGCGCCAGTATAAAAGTACACGAAATCTGTCTAAATGGAAGCGGAATATCGTTTTTTTTATGGGACTTCTGTGGCCCGTTCCTGGAGCGCCAGAAGCCCGTTTCGGATCGCAAGTGTAGCTGCATCAAGGGTTTGACGCGCTCCATCGCCCGCCTGCCAGCTCAAAGGCTGCCCGAAAGTTACTCTTGCCCGCACTGGCAGCAGATACGCTTCGAGCATGCCGCGCCCCCACAGCGAACCACTCAGGTGCATCGGGAACACCGCCGCGCCGCTTCTGATCGCCAGCAACGCCACACCCGTCTGCAGCGGCTGGATGCGGCCATCCTCGGAGATACGCCCTTCGGGAAACACACCCAACACGCGCCCGGCCTCCAGCGCCCTCAGCGCCGCCCGCGTGGCCCCCAGATCGCGGCCGCTGCGATCCACCGGTATCGCATCGATCATCCGGTAGAACCATCGCAGGGCGCGCATCTCATAGAACTCGCGGGCCATCATCCACACAATCACCCGCGGGCAGGCATACTGCACGAGCACCGGGTCCAGCGAGCTGACGTGATTGCACACGATAATGGCGGGCCCGCGCTGGGGCAGGGGGCAGACCTCCGGCACGCTCACATCGTGGTATGTCTGCACATACTGCCGCACCAGCCAGCGGCACAGCCGCACGCCGGTGTGTCGTGCCAGTTGCTCATCGCTCTTGATGGCCGCCTTCACGACGCCAGAGATATCGCAATCCGCCCCCCTTCGCCAGTTCACCGCACGGTGATCCGCTGGCGGAAGCTGAAGCCCACGCCGGCTTCGTCGATGATGCTGAAGACGATGGTGAACGCGCCGCGCCGCCCATATGTGTGCTGCGCCAGCACCTCGAACGTCTCGCCGCGGAGCCTGATGCGGCCGTCGGAACTGCTGCCGTCGCCCCAGTTGATTCGCGCTGTGTAATCCTGCGGTCGGGCCAGCGGGTTGGCGTCCTGGAAGGCGAAGACCACGCCGCGCAACGGCCGGTTGACCAGGGGGCTGAGCGGGCGCGGCAGGGCGATCTTGGCCGCCCGCACCACGCGGGCGACGCTCTGGGTGGCGCCGCGAAGCTCCTGGCCCTGGCGAATCTGCACCCGCACCACGAATTGCCCTGGCCGCGCGTAAGTGTTGCTGCCGCGGACGATGAACGTGCCGTTGGGATTCACGCTGATAGTGCCCGCCGAGCTGGTGCCATCGCCCCAGTCGATCAGGGCGGCGAAGTCGCCCGGCGACGTGCCGCCCAGGGGATCGCGGAAGCTGGCCACGCGCACCTGCCGCGCCGCGATGCCTGTGACGGCGGCCACGTTGATGGCGTTGGTCGTCAGCGGGCGCTGGACCACGGTCGCCTGGCCCTGCACCACCAGCACGCGGCTGTCCACCGTGTTGGCGATGGAGACGGTGATGGTGAACCCGCCGGCCTGCGCGTAGGTGTGTGAGCCCGACACGAAGAACTGACCAGCGGCGCCGGCCGTCACGATGCCGGAGCTCGATGAGCCATCGCCCCAGTTGATGGTGGCCGTGAAGTCGCCCGCGGCCGAGAGCGGCTTGGCGTCGCTGAACGTGGCCACGTTGACCAGGCCCGTGTCCACGCCGACCGCGGCATTGATGCTTAGCCCCTGGCCCGACAGCGCCGGCAGGCCCACGACGATGGGGCTGGTTGCCGTGGCCGAGCGGCCGTCGGTGTGGTCGATGACGATGCTGACGTTGCCGACGAAGGCATCCTGGTAGGTGTGCGAGCCGCGCACGACGAACGCGCCGCCGCCCAGCGCCAGCACGGTGCCGGAGGTGATGGTGCCGTCGCCCCAGTCAATGCTCGCGCTGAAGTCGCCCGCGACTGACGTGAGCTTGTCGTCGTCGATAGTGGCCACGATCACGTTCACCAGCGGCACGCCGGCCACCGCCGCCAAATCCACGCCGCTGGCCGTCAGCACCGGATCGACGATCACGATGTCGCTGTGCGCAGTCGCCGAGCGGCCGTCCGCATGCTCGATCAGGACGGTGATCTGGTATAGTCCGGCCTGGGTGTAGGTGTGGGCGGCGTCGATAGCGAAGGTGCTGCCGGAGATCAGGCTCACGGTGCCCGCGGTGGGCGGCGTGTTGTCGCGCCAGTCGATTGTGGCCGTGAAGTCGCCGGCAACGGAGCCGCCCTGCATGTCAAGCACGGTCGCCACCGTTCCGCTGAACGGCACGAGCGTTTGCCCGGCGAAGTTGAACCCGGTCGTAATCAACTCCCCGGCCTGCACATCGGCCACCGTCGTCGCCGACGCCGAACGTCCGTCATTGTGAGTGATGAGAATGTTGACGGTGAAGATGCCGCCGGCCGCGTAGGTGTGTGTGCCGGTGACGATGAATCCGCCGCCCGAAGGGGTCACAGTGCCGGCGCTGGGCGCGCTGCCGTCGCCCCAATCGATGCTCACCGTATAGTTGCCCGGCGCTGATGGTATCGGATCGATGAACGATGCCACCGGCACATCGACCACCGCCACCCCGGCCGCCGCGCTGAACGCGCCGCCGGTGGCGATGATCGTGTTCTCGTCCATGAACGCCGTCGAAGAGGCGCTGGCGGTGCGGCCATCCTGCGCCAGGATGGATACGGCGATGGGGAACTCGCCGGCCAAAGCGTAGGTGTGCGAGCCCTGAACCTGAAACACTCCGGGCGCGAGCTGAACGATCGTACCGGCCGACTGTGTCGAGTCGCCCCAGTCGATCGTGGCGGTGAACTGGCCCGCAACGGCCGCGTCATCGAACACCGTAAACCCGGCCACGGGCACGTTCGCAAGCGGCAGAGTCTGGATGCCGTCGACGTCGATGCCGAAGGCGCTGATCGGTCCATCCAGCACGCTTGCCACGCCCGCGGCGCTGGCGGTTCGGCCGTCGGTGTGAGTGATCTGAATGGCGGTGCTCAGAAGGCCCGGATTGAGGTAGTTGTGTGACCCGAGGATATTGAAGACGCCCTCGCCCACTGCCTGGACCGTGCCGGCGGTCGGGGCGCTGCCGTCGCCCCAGGCGATGCTGACGGTGAAGTTGGCCGCCGTCGAGGTGGGAACCGGATCGAAGAAGACTCCGGCGAGCACGCTGCCAAGCGGCTCGCCGGCCGTCGCGTGAATGGGCACGGCCGTGGCCACCAGCGCGTTGCTGGCGATCTGGGCGATGCCGGCGGTGGTGGCGCTGCGCCCGTCGGTGTGAGTGATGTGAACGCTTAGGTTGAAGGAGCCGGCGGTGGCGTAGGTGTGGGTGCCGAGCACTTCGAAGACGCCCCCACCGGAGGGCACGACCGAGCCGGGCGATTGGCTGCCATCGCCCCAGTTGATGGTGGCGGTGAATTGGGCGGCCGAGGCAAAGGCGTCGCTGATTCGGGCGACGACCACATCGGTCAGGGTTACGGTGGCAATTCCGGCGATATCCCGGCCGACGGCATCTAGCGTTCCCAGAGCGATGTCCGCGCGGGATGGGATGACCGTCTGACGCCCGCTGGCGATGTGCTGAATGCGTACGCCTACGGGGTAGAAGCCCGGCTGGGCGTAGGTATGCGAGCCGTTCACCTGGAAGGCATTGCCCACGGCGACGATCTGTCCGGCGGTGGAGGGCTGAGCATCGCCCCAGTCGATGGTGGCGGTGTAGTCGGCGGGCGCGGTGTTGGCCAGCGTGTCGGAGAAGAAGCCCACCGGCACGTCCTGAAGCGGCACACTGCTGAATCCGCCGAACGTCACCGGTGTGCCGATCAGGCGATCGACGATGCGAGCTGTGCTGTTGGCCACCAGGGGCGTGCGGCCGGCTACATCGACGGTGACGGTGATGGGGTAGCTGCCGGAGGCCGCATAGGTGTGGGTGCCGGTGACGAGGAACTGGCCGCTGGAGCCACTGATGTTTCCTGGGCTCGTGGTGCCATCGCCCCAGTTGATGCTGGCGATGAAACTGGCCGGGCCGGTGGTCTCGGTGAACCGCCGCAAGTCGCCTGAGGGGGGAATCCCGGCGAGCTCGCTGATGAGGGCCACGGGAACATTCAGGAGCTGCTGTTGCGCAAAGCCGCTGACGTCGATGCCGCTGATCGTCAGTTGCGTCTCGGTGATGTTGACATCGAGGGTGGTGGTCGAGAAGCGTCCGCCGACGTGTGTCAGGATGACCTTGGCGAAGTACTCGCCAGTCTGCTGATACTGGTGCGAGCCCAGGACCAGGATTTCACCCTCGATGCCGCTCTGGAACGTACCCGCCGATGGCGGCTGCCCATCGCCCCAGTCGATGGTGGCGCTGTATTCCAGGAAAGGCAGCGGGCTGAGCTGGTCAGTGAAGACCGCGACCGGCTCGTTGCTCAGCAGCCTGCCTTCGTGGTCAACGGGCAGGCCGTTGAGGTTCAACGGCGGCGGCGTCTGCTGAAGGAAGATGGAGATGTCGCCGGTGTCGGGGCTGACCACGGCGTAGTCGATCAGGCCGTCCTCGTCCAGGTGCGCCAGGGCGATGCCGCTGAGGTCGCCGATGCCCTGAGAAAACACGAAGGGCCCGATGTACAGACCGCCGGAAAGGCCCCAGAAGAGGCTGACGCCGCCGGGGCCGCTGGTGCTGGCGAGGATGTCCCGCTGGTCGTTGCCGTCGATATCGGCCAGTTCGATGGCGCTGACGGTGCCGTTGACGGCCAACAGGTGGGTCTGCTGGAAGGCGCCGTCGCCGTCGTTGGTGAGGATGGCGATGCCGCCTGGCCCGCCGACGATCACGTCGGGGCTGGAGTCGCCGACGAGGTCGTAGAGGACCAGGGCCGTCGGCGCGACGCCGGGCGTCACGCTGCCGCCGGGCGTCAGCCCACCGGTGCCATCGCCAAAAAACGTCTGCACCGTGCCCGAGGCGTCGCCCACCACAATGTCATCCCGTTCGTCGCCATCGAGATCGCCCACGGCCACCAGGACCGGCGTCCCACCCACGGGCACCTGGATCGGGTCGTAAAGCATCTCTAAGTCGCGCTGGAGGATCGTGAGCGTGCCCGTCAGCGGATTGGCCACGACCAGGTCGCGCCCCGGCGCCTGGCCGCCGAAATAGCCCCAGGCCATCGAGGTTGCTGTGCCGCCGGTGGAGAACGTGTCCGGGAAATCGAACCCGCCGTAGCCGTCACCCCTGAAGACGTCCAGTTCGCCGTTGATCGCGTTGAGGATGACCACGTCCTGGTAGCCGTCGCCGTCGAGGTCCTCGTAAAGTACATGGTCGGCGCGGCTGTTGCCGTTGGCGCTGCCAAACAGGGTGTCGATGACGGCGAAGCCGCCATAGCCATCGCCGGCAAGAATGCGGACCGTTCCGCTGGCGCCCTCGCCCACAACCAGTCGCAGTGGGCCGTCAAAGTCGCTGTGGCGGGCCAGAATCGTGCGCAGGTCCGAATCCATGGGTATGGTGTCCCCCGGCAGGAAGACCTCGCCGGCCAGCAGGAGCCTGGATTCCAGAGGCTCGACGGCCTGGGCCAGGACACGATGGGCCTCTCGCCGACGCCGCTGGGCTGTTGCGCGCCGCTGCGAACTTGTGGGGCGGGGTGACCAGAACATGGCTGCTCTTTCCGTATGGGGGGCTGGCATGTCATCCGCGGCCGGCTCAGACCCGGCTCGGGGGCGATTCCCCGGCCGGCTCGACCGGGCCGCCGGGGAAGGGCTGTGGCTCACCAGCCCACCGCTACCGTAGCCTTCGCTGCAACGGCTGGCAAGGCGGCATGCCGGTCGCCGGCGGAATGCATCGGGGAGGGCCGTGGAACTCCCGCTCTTGCGCTGGCGCGGCGCGGCTACGCGATGGATCGTCCCCCGTCCACGCGCAGAACCTGTCCGGTGATATAGCTTCCTTCCGTCGCCAGGAAATCGACGATCGCCGCCACGTCCTGAGGCGTGCCGGCCCGGCCCAGCGGCACCCGCGACAGGTATCGCCGCCGCGCTTCCTCTGGATAGTCGTCCGGCCACTGCACCGCTCCGGGCGAGATCGCGTTCACCGTCACCTCGGGCGCCAGCGCTCTGGCCAGTCCCAGCGTCAGCGAAAGCAGAGCGGCCTTGGTGACGCTGTAGAGCAGGTATGCCGGCCAGGGCCGCTCGGCCAGCAGATCGGTCAGGTTGATGATCCGTCCGCGGCTGGCGCGAAGCGCCGGCTCCAGCCGCCGAACCAGCAGCAGCGGCGTCTCCACATGCACCGCCCACATGCGGCGGCCCTGTTCCAGCGTCGCATCGCCCAGCGAACTCGGCTCGTACACCGACGCGTTGTTCACGAGCACGTCGAGGCGGCCGAATTCGCCCATGACCGTATCCGCCACGGCGGCGCTGGCGGCCGGAGGGTCGGCAAAGTCGGCGCGGATCGCCACGATGCGCCGCCCCATGCCCCGCACGATTCCGGCCAGTTCGTCGGCGGCGGTCTGACTGTTGAGGTAGGTGAAGGCCAGGTCGAAGCCCCCTTCGGCCAGGCGCTGCACGATGGCTCGCCCGACGCGGCGGGCCGCCCCCGTGACCAGTGCCACGCGAGTGCTCTGCATGGCAACAGCTTACCGCAAATACGGTCGGCCGCGATATACTGTGTCGATGGAGATCAACCTGCTGGTGTTGAATGTGGGCAATTCGCGGCTGGCCATGGGCGTGTTCGTGGCCGGTGGCCTTGCGTCGGTGAAGCGCATCGAGCACGCGCAGCGATCCGAGTGGCCGGCCGCCATCTCCGATTTGTGGCGGCAGATCGCCGGGCGGCCCAACGCCGCCGTGGCGGCGGCGAGCGTCAACCCGGCACTGGTGGCCCCGCTGCAGGAGGCTGTGGCCGACGCCGCCGGCATGCGGCCGGCCTGGGTAGGCAGCGACATCGAGCTGCCCATCGGCGTGCTGACCGATGAGCCTGAGAAGACCGGCGTGGACCGCATCCTCAACATCGCCGCCGCCTACGAGCAGATGGAGAAGGCCTGCGTCGTGGTGGACGCCGGCACCGCGATCACCGTCGACTGCTGCAACGACAACGGTGACTTCCTGGGAGGCGCCATCGCTCCAGGCGTGGGGATGATGCTCGATGCCCTGCACGAGCGCACCGCGACGCTGCCGCGGGTGACCATGGCCGTCCCCAAAGACCCCTTCGGGGCGAACACCGAACAGGCCATTCTCCACGGTGTCTATCACGGCGTGCGCGGCATGGTCAAGGAGCTTGTCGAGAATTACGCCACCGCGCTGGGCCGCTGGCCCGAGATCATCGCCACCGGCGGCGATGCCCAGGCTCTATTCGATGGCTGGGAGCTGATCCACGCGATCGCGCCCGATCTGACGCTCTACGGCATCGCCCTGGCATACGTCCAGCACCACATCCGCCATCCGCTGTGATGACCCGCCGTCATGAGCGATGACGCACACGAGTTTGTCGCCCCCGCTCCTGTCCGAGCCGGCAAGGCGATCGTGCTGACAGCGACCGGTGCCGCCGCCGTCGCCGTCATTCGACTTTGCGGCGCGGGGTTGGGGCCGTTCCTGCAAACGCACTTCTCGCGGCCGGTGCGGCCGGGGCGATGCGTCTATGGGCGCATCGTCGACGCTCAGCGCGTCGTCGACGATGCCGTGGCGGTGCTGCACGAAGGCGGATCGACCCTCGATCTGAGCATTCACGGCGGCCCGTGGGTGGTGCGCAGCGTCCTGGAACTGGCGCGGCGCGAGGGATTCGAGCCGGTGCCTGGATCGACCGCGCCGCTGCCCGCCGAAGCGTGCGACGGCACTTCCGCGCTGGAGGTGGAGATGCTCCAGTGGCTGCCGGCCGCCAGGACCGAGCTGGCGCTCAGGACGCTCCTGGCCCAGCCCCAGGCGTGGGCCGCACTGCGCGATGCGATTCGGCGCGGCCGGACTTCGCCCCGCGTGCTGGCGGATATCGCGGCCGACCGGTCGCTGCACTGGCTGCTGAACCCCCCGCGCATCGCAATCATCGGCCCGCCCAATGTGGGCAAGTCGACGCTGGCCAACCAGCTCTTCGCGCAGGAGCGCTCGATCACCGCCGACGTGCCTGGCACCACGCGCGACTGGGTCGGCGAGATCGCCGACATCGACGGGTTGGCGGCCATGCTCGTGGACACGCCCGGGCTGCGCACCACCGAAGATGCGATCGAGCAGGAGGCGATCGCGCGCGGCCGAGAACAGATTGCCGCGGCCGATCTGGTGGTGCTCGTGCTGGATGCCGCCCGCGCGTTGGGCGGGCAGGAATACCAGATGCTCCAGGCGCATGCCGATGCCATCGTCGTGGTCAACCGCTGCGACCTGGCGGTCGACGGCGGCGCCGACGTGCCGGGCGCGCTGCGTACCATCGCCACGCGCGGTCAGGGCGTCGATCGACTGCGCAGCTTGATCCGCGAAAGGTTCGGCTGTGAGAGTATCGATCCCGCGCAGCCCCGCTGCTGGACGGCGCGTCAGCGCCGGATTCTACAGCGGGCCGACACACGCTCTGCCGCGCTGGATGAGCTGTGGACGGGGGGCTGATGGCGGCCGAAGGTCAGACAACACCCCCCGCTTGCCCTGCCTGGGCGCGCTTGGAACAACAGGCGGTCTCCGATGACGGACAGCGTTCGGCATGGTCCAGACCCGGCGGTTATTTCTGCCGGAACACAATGCGGCCCCTGGTCAGGTCGTAGGGTGAAAGCTGAACCCTCACCCGGTCGCCGGGCAGGATGCGAATGAAATGTTTGCGCATCTTTCCCGAAACCATGCCCAGGATTTCGTGATCGCTGTTGTCAAGCTTGAGCCTGAACATGGCATTGGGCAACGCCGTCGTCACCGTCGCTTCAACTTCAATAGGCTCTGATTTGGCCATTGGGTGCATCTCCCGGAGCCGGTCACACGCCGGCTCCGACGCCGCAGCGGCGTAAAGACAGAATCTTACGCTCGCTCGCTTATGCCCACAAGGCCCCCTGCGCCCCCCTGCACCCCCTGCGCCGGGCGCGGACGTTGGGACGGCCGGGCGCACGGCGCGTGACCGTTTGCGCGGGCGACGTCTGGGATGGCGCCGGCGCACGACGTAGCACAGGCGTCCTCGCCCGTGCCCCCTTTGCGAGCGGGCGGCTTGCGTATGTGCTTCAGCGTGTGCCACGGCCATCCTGGCTCCATCCAACGCAGAAGCTGTCACGCGCCCCCGCCCGGGCGGCCGCCAGCGCCAGCAGCGCAGCGCCGATGCCGCTGTGGAGGATCGCACACGGCCAGACGCTGCGGGGCAATGTGTAGGCGATGTCGTCGCCGAGGTTGGTCAGTTGATACGCCAGGCGGTGCTGGGGCCACGGCCGCCGGTAGCTGTCCCATATCGCGCCGTTGAGGGCGAAGACCGGATGCGGCCGGACCAGCATGGCGGCGGCGCGCTCGCTGCCGGCGCCCTTGAGGCGCGGCGCCATCCAGATGGGCCAGGTCAGCCAGGCTGCGGCCAGGACGATCGTCAGTGCCGACGCGGCCACGGCGGGCAGGCGCAGGCGGCGCAGCGCCGTCGCGACGCCGCACAACGCCGCCGACCAGGCGAGAAGCACGAGCATACATCGCAGCCATTCGCTGCCGCGCACGGCGCCGTCGATGACGCTCAGGGCGCAGACCAGCGCCACGGCCAGCCACGAGGCCGCCGGCGCCAACAGGCGCTGTGGCCGGGTATTCAACAGCGACAGTCCCGGAACCATCAGCGTCAGGGCCGCGAGCCCGCCCAGAAACACCCCCAGCTTCCCCCCCGCCGCCATCCGCACGAGCGCCATGAACGCTGCCGCGACGATGGCCGCCGGCACCGCATCGCCGACGCCTTGACTGAGCAGCGCGCGTGCCCGCGGGAGCGTCGGCGTCGGCGTTGTTGAAGTCTCAGGCGGCATGGAGGTATCCGAGACTTATTGCGGTGAGGCGGCCGGACGCACCTTGTGTGGTCCGGGCGGATCCGCCGTGCCCGGGCGGCGCTGCTCATCGCCCGCCGGCCACCAGCTCGTAGCGGTATTGCCACTGCGCCTCGGCGCCGGGAGCCAGGTCCAGATGCACAAACGGCTCGGGACACACCGCCGTGTCGGCGCTGTAGAAGGCGAATCGCCACAGCGGACGGTCGCCGCTGATGCGGATGGCCGCTCCCGTGCGCAGATTGCGGATAACGATCAGGTTGTGGGCCACCGACGCCGGATCGAATCCGTCCAGGCGCACCCACAGCGGCTGGTTCACATCGCTGACGAACACCACATCCCGCCCTTCCAGGCTCAGCACGTTCGGCTGAAGCACCGGCCGCTCCACCTGGTTGATCGCCGGCGCGAAGCCCAGCGTGATGCGGTAATTCCGACCGATCCGATCGCCATCGATCATGGTGAAGTTGTGGTTGTAGTGGTCGGTGAGGATCGGCCGCGTGCCCGTGTTCTTCAGGCGATGGCCGATGACAAAGCCCGGCGCGTCAGCCAGCAGCTCGATTCGCTTGATGTATTGATAGCCGTAGCCGCGCTCGTCTTTCAGGTCCTGCTGCATCTGCACGAAGCCGGCGGTGCTGATGATCGTCCAGGCGCCCGGGCGCGCGATCGCGTACGGCTGGGCGTAGCGGTAGCGCGGCTCCTGCGGCTTGAGCAGGTGCCCGATGCCGATCTTGATGAACGTCTCGCCGGGCCTGGCCTGGTCGTAACCCAGCGGCGGGAGCTGCATGCCGAACTCCTCGGCCGGGCCGACGACGTCATCCGTCCCGTTCACCGGATCGTGGGTCTGTTTCCAGTAGGAGTAGAAGATGTGCCCGGCGTACTCGACGCGGTCGATCATGCCCGACCAGTCGAAGCGCGTCGAGCGATAGAACCCGCGCTGGGCGTCGGGCAGGTACATGCGCAGCTTGACCCGGCCGTTGTCGAGCGTGTGCTGGGGAAATGAGGGTTCGGCCGCGGCGCAGGGCCAGGCCGTCAGCATCACCATCGCGGCCGCGAGCAGGAGCGGGAGTCTGTCCATGGGCTTCCTCCGGGTTGGAGAGGTCATTGTCGCCGGGGCAGCGGGGGATGCAACTTGCCTCGCACCATTCACTATTCGCGCCACGCCCCTCCAAGCCGCAGGATGCCGCTGCCCGCCCGCAAACATCGGCTCGTGATACATCAGCACGTTGCCGGTGCTCACGGCGGCCACGTCGGCAGGCTCACGAACCTCACCGCATCGCCCACGCCCACTTGCAGCGCCTGCGCCAGTTCCCGCTCGAGCACCGCGCCGCCGGCCGAATCGCTCCGCAGCGTGCCGCGGCAGCAGCGGAAGTCGCGCCGGGTGTTGGCGACGATCATCGCCTCGCCCTCGATCGCGGCGTCGACGATCTCACGGACTATGGCCTTGCGGCTGGCGCGCACGGAGCGGATGTCGGCCAGGGGGCAGGTGACTACCGGACCAGCCTCGAAGATGTCCACCATCCCGCTGAAGCGGAACCCCTCGCCCTCCAGGATGCGCAACGCGCCGCGGGTCTGATCGTGGACCTGCCCGATCACCGCCTGCGCCTCGGGCGGCAGCAGCGGGATGTAGATCGGGTGCCTGGGCATGAGGTCGGCGATGAAGCGCTTGTTGACCATGCTCAGGTAGTCGGCCTTGGGGAAGTCGATCTCGAAGAAATGCCTGCCTACGGCGTCCCAGAAGGCCGAGCGGCCCCGCTCGTCGATCACCCCGCGCATCTCGGCGATGACCATGGGGTCGAAGTTACGCGGCCACTCGGCCATGAACAGAAACCGCGAGAGCGACAGCAGCCGTCCGTTGCCGTCCTTGCGATAGTCCGGCGCCAGGAAGAGGCTGCCGATCTCGCAGGGACCGTTGTGCTCCGACACCAGGTGAAGCACGGGCACCTCTTTGCGCACGCCCAGAAACTGCGACTCGTGGATGGCGCGCTCGATGCGGTAGGTATAGAACGGTTCGAAGCCGCCGACCTTGGAGACGACGCCACTGGTGCCGACGGCGCGGCCGCTGGCCGTGTCCTCCAGCACGAACAGGAAGGTTTCCCCGGCCGGCTGCTCGGCCATGTCGCGGAAGCTGCGCATGGACAGCGTGATGCGCCTGGTCAGAAGCTCGCGGTCGCGGGGCAGTGTGGTCAGTCCGAACCCCGTGAGCGTGGCCAGCTCCATCAGCGAGTCCAGGTCGCGCATCATCACCGGCCGGATCACGAGCATGGCGTGCCTCCTGCGGCTGTCGGCTCGCCAGGTTTGCCTGGCGTCGTGCCATGGTAGTGTAGGACGATTGGGGGTTGTCAGGGGTGAGCAGTCAGTTGCCAGTGGTCAGGTGTCGGTGGTCGGCACTGCTATCAAGCGGCCAGCGTCAGTCCCTTGCGCGCGGCGCGTTTGCGGAGCGCCTCCAGCGCCTTGACCGATTCGGGACCGGGTTTCATCATCCCCGCTTCCCATCGGTATACCGTCAGCTTGTCGACGCCGATCTTCTCGCCCAGTTCCTTTTGAGTCAGGCGCATCGCCTGGCGCAGGACCCGGATGAATCCCGGGGTGGGCGTCCTGGGCATCCGCATCGCCAACGCCCGCACCCGATCCAACAGCCGTATGGCCGGGGGTTTGAACGTCAACGCGCCGTCAACGTCCCGTCCGCACCATCGTCCGGGGACCAGCACGAACACCGTGCGCTTGTCCGGCAGCAACATCGTGTAGGGCACATCTTCCGGCATCGCCCGACCGTCATTCACTCTGGATCGCGCGTCACTCATCACAACATCACCCGTTCCAGTAGATCGTGATGAACACCGCCGATCGTCGGTGCCGCTCGCCCTCCAGGGCACAGACGATTTCGATGTTCAGGTCGTCCGCCGCATGCCCGGCAACGATCCATCTCTGGCGTCCGTGGGGGTCCGTGCCGCCGAGCCGCACATCGTCCGCATCCTCCAGTGCCGCCAGCACGTCCGGCCACACGATGCCGCGCTCATCCATGCGCCCAAGGAAGTGTGCGGTGGCCTGGTAGCGTCCGGTCTGGATGCAGCGGACAATGGCGCGCAGAGCCTGTTGTGCATCGGCGTTCATGCCGCATACCCTAATATACGTCGCCATATACGCGCCGTCAAGCGCGGTGTCCGCGGCTTCCGGCTTCGACGGCAGACCCCGGGTCCACTGGCCCGTTGTGCCCTCCAACCAAAGGCGGCATGCGCCACCGCCAGCACCCCGCCATCGACATTCTCAACGGCTCGCCTCGATCGCCACCACCAGCTTCCGCAGGTAGTACAGGTCCGCCCGGCACCAGGGGATGTCGCGGGTCTCGGCGATGCGCTGGGGCGGGGCATTGAAAAGCCAGGCGTGGACCAGGAACGCGCCCATGACCGTGCGCGGCCGGACGCCTTCGCCCCGGCCGCCCCAGGCGTGATACCAGGTGTGAGGGTTGATGGCGCGGTAGTCGTGGCGGCCCTCGACGAGTTCTCCGTGTCGCGAAGTTTCCAGACGCCCTTGTTCCCGGCCGCCACGTTGTCGCGGGCCGAGCACTTGAAGACGCCGCCCCACAGCTCGGGGGCATGGGAGCTGCAGGCGTTGTAGACGCGGCGGGTATTCAGGTCCATGTACGCCAGGACGTGGTCGTGGGTGTCGAAGAGTTTGTCTCCGGCGATGGTCAGGTTGTTGACCTCGTCACAGGTCGCCGGGAACGATCCGCGGCTGCGGTCGATGTTGCGGATGAGGCGGGGGATGCCCGATTCGTAGTCGAGCACGCTCACGGCATCGAACGCGCGGGTCGGGTACGGCCACTCGGAATAGACCGACTTGGTGAAGACGTTACACATGAGGACAATACCGCCGAGCTGCGCCGCCGTTCGAGCCAGGCCGCGCCGCGGCGGGACCGCACTCCAGAAGGCGCCCAGGCCCGATGGCGATGGGCTTCCGATGGGCGCGCCGTTTTCTTTCCGTCGTACGCCGGCACGGCAGCCGCCCTCAGCGGCCCTGGCGCCCGCGTGTAGCCAGCAGCGGTCTGCGTCTGTGATATCCATTTCGCGTATAGTTCCCATGCGAACACGCGCCGCGCGGACTGAGCCGCGTGTGCTGCGTCTCCGCGACGCACCTTCACAAATCACCAGTCAAGAATTAGAAATCGCTCCCCCCTCCCCCAGCAGGGGATTTCTGGTAGGATGTGGAAGGAGGCTGCGGTGTGGGCGGCGCAGCTCTCTGGAGAGACTGCCAATGAGTCAGTCCGGGCGCGTGCTGGTGGTGGAAGATGAGCCGATGGAAAGGCGCGCCATCGTGCAGTGGCTTTCGGCCGAGGGATTCGCCGTCGCCTCCGCCGCCAGCGCCGATGCGGCGCTGGAGCACATCGACGACCACATCGACGTGGTCCTCAGCGACCTGCGCATGGGCCAGGTGAGCGGGCTGGACCTGCTGCACCTGTGGAAGAAGCGGCAGCCGGAGACACAGTTCATTCTCTTCACCGCCCACAGCAGCGTGGACAGCGCCGTGCAGGCCATGAAGGCCGGAGCCTACGACTATATCACCAAGCCGGTACACCCCGAGGAGCTGACGCTGCTCATCCGCCGCGCGCTGGATGCGGTGGGCAAAGAGCGCGAGCTGGAGAGCCTGCGCCGGCGGCTCGACCAGAAATTCGGGCTGGGAGGCATCATCGGCGAATCGCGACAGATGAAGGACGTGTACGCCCGCATCCAGCGCGCCGCGGCGGTGGACAGCACCGTCCTGATTCTCGGCGAGAGCGGCACCGGTAAGGAACTGGTGGCCCAGGCGCTGCACCAGAACGGTCCGAGAAAGCACAGGCCGTTTGTGGCGGTGAACTGCGCCGCCGTGCCGACCACCCTGGTGGAAAGCGAGCTGTTCGGACACGTCCGCGGGGCCTTCACCGGCGCCACCGAACGACGCCTGGGGCGATTCCAGCAGGCCGACGGCGGCACCCTCTTCATCGACGAGATCGGCGACTTTGAGCTGGGCCTTCAGGCCAAGCTCCTGCGCGTTCTGGAGACATTCACGCTGACCCCGGTGGGCGGACATGAGGACCGAAAGGTCGATGTGCGGGTTCTGGCGGCCACCAGCCGCGACATCTATCAGATGGTCAAGGACGGGCGCTTCCGCGAGGATCTGTTTTACCGACTGAACGTCATCACCATTCAACTGCCGCCTCTGCGCGAACGCACCGAGGACATTCCCCTGCTGGTGGCGCATTTCATACGCGAGGTTTCCGAGCAGAAACACACGCCCATGCGGCATGTCGATCCGGCGGTCATGCGCCGTCTGATGGCGCACCCCTGGCCGGGCAACGTGCGCGAGCTGCGCAACGTGCTGGAAAGCATGATGGTGCTGGCGGATGGAGCGGTGCTGACCGAGCGCGACCTGCCCGAGCGGTTCATCAGCGACAGCCAGAACGGGGCGGGCGCCCCGCAGGTGCGCATCCCGCCCGGCCTGAGCATGCGCGAGTTGGAAAGGCTGGCGATCACAGCCGCACTGCATCGCTCCGGCGGCAACCGCACCCGCGCCGCTCACGAGCTGAAGATCTCGGTGCGCACGCTCCAGCGGAAGCTCAAGGACTACCACATCGCCGAACAGGCCCACGCATAGCCGACTTTCTGTCGCGGCCGGGCAGCCTTCTGGAGAATGCCTCCCGCGCCGGACCCCGGTCGCGGGGCGGAACGTGAGCCAGCCGTCCAGGCGGCAGCGGGGCGCGAGGGCGAGGCGCCGATATGCCACCTGCGTAGGCACATCAGGTTGGACAGTCGCCGTTTGCCGTAGTCAAATAGGATCGGCGCCCGCGCAGGCGCCGTCGCATGGCCGTCGACGCCCAGTCCATCCTCTCCACCTGTCCCGATCTGGACAGCGGCGCGGTGCAGGCGCACCTGGCGCGCGTGGATGAGCAGTACCTTCGCCGCTTTGATGCACCCACGGTAGCCCGGCACCTGCGACGGCTCCTTGAGCTTACCGAGGAGGCGCCGGCCGCCGTTGTGCTCGGCGAGGTCGAAGGCGGGCTTGTTGAGTGCACGGTGCTGGCCTTCGACCATCCCTTCGAGTTCTCGATCATCACCGGCATGCTGGCGGGGACGGGCTTCAACATCGAGAGCAGCGACGTGTTCACGTTCGGTCGCGTCGCAGGCGGGCCGGCGCGGCGGAGGGGAACCGCCGGGCCTCGCCGCCGCGATCCGCTGAAGCATCCGGTCATCCTCGACGTATTCCGCGGGCGCCTGCTGGGGCCGTATCACTCATTCGACGAGTGGTCCAAGGTCTTCCAGCCGGCGCTGCTGGAGGCGCTGGCGCTGCTGGATCGGGGCGACGCCGATTCGGCGGAGCGCGCCAAGCGCCTGGTCAACGAGCGCTTTACGCAGTGGCTCAATGGTCGGCGGCCGCGCGAAGGCGCGCCCTGGCCCTGGCCAGCACTTCAACCGGCGGACATCGCACTTGAACAGGCGGGCCGGCGCACGCGGCTTCACGTGCGCGCCGCCGATACGCCGGGCTTTCTTTACACGCTGAGCACGGCCCTGTCGCTGCACCGACTCTCCATCGAGCGCATGCGCATCCGCACCGACCGCGGAGAAGCGGTGGACGAGATCGAGTTTGTGGATGCCTCCGGCGGGCCGCTGCTGGATCCACAGGCCCTGGAGCGCGTGAAGCTCTCCGTGCTGCTGACCAGGCAGTTCGCCTTCTTCCTGAACGTCTCCCCCGATCCCTATACCGCGCTGTCGCGCTTCGAGAAACTGGCCGAGCAGATCGCGCAGCTTCCCGAGCGGGCGCCGTGGCTGGAGCTGCTGTCGCATCCGCTGGCCATGGCGGACCTGGCGCGGGTGCTGGGGGCCAGCGACTACCTGTGGGAGGACTTCATTCGCGTCAACGCCAGGGACCTGCCGGAGATCCTCCTTCCGCACGTGCGCGGCGAGGCCCTGGCGCCGCCCACGCGATCGCTGCCCCGGCGGCTGGAGGAGGCCCTGGCCGGCGCCCAGACGCTGGCGGACCAGGAACAGCGTCTGAACGATTTCAAGGACCGCGAGCTGTTCCTGATCGACCTGGACCACATCCTCTCCCGCGCCGGCCCCGATGACGCCTTCCAGCTCCTGTCCAACCGTCTGGTGCCGCTGGCGGAGAACGTGGTGGCGGCCGCCACACGCCTGGTCTACCAGGACCTTCTGCGGCAATACGGTCAGCCGATGGACGAATCGGACCAGTCCGTGCAGCACGCGGTCTTCGGACTGGGCAAGCTGGGCGGCGCAGCGCTGGGCTATGCCTCCGACCTCGAGCTGCTGTTCATCTACAGCGCTGCCGGCTGGACCAGCGGCGCTGTTCAGGAGCCCACCTCCAACGTCGACTTCTTCGAGCGGCTGGCCCGCGGCGTGAGCCAGTTCATCCGCGCCCGTCGCGAGGGCATCTTCCGCGTCGACCTTCGCCTTCGCCCGTTCGGCGCCGACGGCCCGCTGGCCTGCAGTCGCCAGCAGTTCATCGACTACTACCGCCCCGGCGGCGATGCCCATCCCTTCGAAACGCTGGCCACGGTGCGGCTGCGCTGGCTGGCCGGCGATGCGCGGCTGGGTTTCCAGATCGAGCAGTTGCGCGATCAGTTCCTGTACGAGGGCCCGATGCTCGATCTGGATGCCATCTGGGACGTGTGGCAGAAGATGCGCGCCCGGCACGCCCGCGGACGGGACCTCAACGCCAAGCACAGTGCCGGCGCGCTGACGGATCTGGAGGGCGCGGTGCAGCTTCTTCAGGTGAAGCACGCCAGGGAGGCGCCGCAGTTGCGGACGCCCCGCATCCACGAGGCCATCGAGGCGCTGCGACGCGCGGGAATCGTGGGGGCGACGGAATACGAGCGGATCGTCGGCGCCTACCAGTTCTACCGCCGCCTGATCAACGCCACCCGCATGTTGCGCGGTTCGGCACTGGACCTGTTCCTGCCCGCGCGGGGCTCCGACGAGCTGCTGCATCTGGCCCGGCGAATGGAAGTCGGCGGCCGCGCCGCAGCCACCGACGCGGCGGCCGCCGCCGCGCTGCTGGATGAGTTCGCCGAACACACCGCCGCGGTGCGTCGCTTCGTCAAGGACCATTTCGGGCGCGAGGTTCCTCCCGACTGAGCCGTGAGGTGCTCTCGCCGCAGGCGCGCCCGCGCGGTATCCTGCGGGGGTGAGTGGATCGTCCAACAGCCTCATGGACCGCTGGGGTGTCCGCGAGCCGCTGGTGCTGCTGGTGCTGCTGACCATCGTCGGCGGCACATGGGGGTTCATCAGACTCGCCAACCTGGTGGCCGGGCAGACCACTCAGCATTTCGACGAACGCATGCTTCTGGCCCTGCGCCGCCCCGACGAGCCGGCGCGGCCGGTCGGACCTGCGTGGCTCCACGAAGTCGCCCGCGACGTCACGGCCCTGGGCGGGGTGACGGCGCTGGCGCTGCTGACCGCGGCCGTCGCCGGCTTCCTTCTGCTGCGCGGCCAGACCCACGCCATGTGGCTGGTGCTGGTGGCGACGGCGGGCGGACTGCTGATCAGCCTGCTGCTGAAGGGCAACTACGAGCGTCCGCGGCCCAGCGTGGTGCTGCCGCTGACGCAAGTCCACACGTCGAGCTTTCCCAGCGGCCACTCGATGATGTCGGCCGTGGTATATCTGACTCTGGGAAGCCTGCTGGCGCGGCTGGTGGCCAGACGGAGGCTGAAGCTGTACATCCTGGCCGTAGCGGTGCTGCTGACAGTGCTTGTGGGGCTCAGCCGCGTATATCTGGGGGTTCATTATCCAACCGACGTGCTTGCGGGGTGGATGGCGGGGCTGGTGTGGGCGCTGCTCTGCTGGCTGGTGGCGCGCCATCTCCAGCGGCGCGGGGCCGTCGAGGCCGAGCTGGCCGCGGAATAGGCAGCCCCGCCGCGGCTGGCCATCCCACGGGAGGCTATAATGCGGCACAGACCGCCGATGCCCCTGTGGATGCAACATCTTCTGGCCGTATCCATCGCCGTCGCCTGCGGCGCCCTGGTCGCCTGGAGGCTGTGGCGAACGCTGCGCACGGGCCAGGGCGGCGCCGGAAACTGCTGCGCCAGGGGATGCGCGGGGGCCAAATCGTCCACAACCGAGCGGATCGTGTTCCTCCCGGCCGAGATGCTCACGCGGCGCTCGGCCGGGCGGAGGACGTAGGCTCAGATGTCGCAGGCTTCAGCCCGCCGACGCCAACTCGGCCGCGCCGCGGGCGGCGTGGAAGTCGTCCTCGCCGGTGGTGAGGGTCCAGCCCGGACGGGCGAGGGCGGTGAGGTCCTGAGCAACGGCTCGGTGCAGGTCATCGCATACGTGGCGAAGGCGGATGCCGATGCCGCCGCACAGGCAGATGTGATGCGGGCGGTAGAT
>Ga0308414_1000914_pt1 | contig 19251 bp, 9 predicted proteins | sample HotsprSampleOS50_FD_205667 | JGI IMG/M metagenome (GOLD analysis project Ga0308414, IMG submission 205667) | Hot spring phototrophic mat microbial communities from Octopus Spring, Yellowstone National Park, Wyoming, United States - 20090730_OS50 ...
TGAGACTTGCCTTCAGCACGTTGACCTGTCCGCAGTGGACATTCGACGAGATCGCCGTGCGCGCCAGGGAGTTTGGCTACGACGGCGTCGAACTCTGGGGCTTCTTCACCGGGAAACCCGTGGTGGTAGCCGACGCCCTGGCCGCCGAACCGCGCGCCATCCTCGACAGCCTTGGCGACCTGAAAATCGCCGCCCTGGTCACGGCCGCCAGCATGAGCGGCCGCGAGTCGGCGCCTCAGGCCACAAGAGAGCTGCGACGTTTCGTCGACCGGGCGGTCGCACTGCGGTGCGGCTGCGTGCGCCTGCCGGCAGTGTCCATCCCGCCCCGCTGCAATCGCGCCGCCGTCATCGACGAGTTCGCCCGGTGGCTGGCCGAGGTCGGCGACTACGCCGGCGACCACGGCGTGCAGCTCGCCGTCGAAAACACCGGCGCCCTGCGCCGTGCCGCCGACCTCTGGCGACTGCTTGAGCTGGTCAACCATCCGGCCGTGGGGGCCTGCTGGGACGTGCTGGATGCCGCGATGGCCGGCGAGACGCCCGCCGTCAGTGTGCCCACGCTCAACTTGCGGATCGCCCACGTCGTTGTGCGCGATGCGGCCTGTGGTCCGCGGGGTGCGGAGTATCGCCCCCTGGGCGAGGGCCAGGTCCAGGTGCGCGATCTGCTTCGCCGGCTCATGGGCATCGGCTATGACGGCTGGGTGAGCTTCGAATGGGAGGTGGCGCTGGGACAGAAGATCGGGCCCTGCGAGCAGGTGCTGCCGCAGGCCCTGGCGGCCATGCGCCAGTGGACGACCCCGCCCAAGCCGGCGAAGCCTGGCAAAGCTGCGCCTGCCACGTCCACCACTGGGCGCTGATGCCCAACCACTTCTGGCGTCGTGGGCATGCGATGCAGCCCCCGCGCCCTGGCGGATCTCAAATCTGGTAGAAGAACTCCTCCGCCTCGTCGTCCGTCGGGATCGCATCAATGTCGATCGACGAGCCAACCAGCTCCCGCGCCCGCCTCAGGGCCCGCTTGGCGCTATCGAAGACGCCAAAGCCCGTGTAGAAGACGTTGTCCCGGCCGATGAGGTCCACCAGGCCGAAGCGCCGCAAGACGTCCATGACGTCGGTGCGGATGCCGCAGAGGATCACCTGCCCGCCGCGCTCCTGCATCTGCTGCGTGAAGCGCTCCAGGACCTCCAGCACCGTGACGTCGATCGAGTGCAGCCGTTTGAGCCGCAGGATCACCACCCTCACCTCGCTGCGCGCCAGGCCGGCCAGATGATCCTCAAGCTCGTCGGCCACGGCGAAAAACAGGTCCCCCTCCACCTGGAGGAAGATGACTTTGCGCTGGCCCGTCCGGTCGCGGATAGGCCGCTCGATGAATCGTCCGCCGGGCAGTTGATGCATCTCCATCAACCGCAGGCGGCTGGCCTTCCGCAGGTACATGCCGATGCTCAGGAACACGCCGATGAAGATCGCGTACTCCAGCGGCGCCAGCGCCGTGGCCAGAAACGTCACCCCGCACACGAGGGCCTCCTGGCGGTCGGCGCGGACGATCCGCCAGAAATAGCGCCAGTCGATCAGACCCACCGCGATGACAAGCAGAACGGCCGACAGACTGGCCATGGGAATGAAGCGCGCCCAGCCGGCCAGGCCCCAGAACAGCAGGGCCACGAACAGGCCGTTGAAGACGGCTGCGAAGCGTGTCTGGGCCCCGGCGGCGTAGTCCAGTGCCGAGCGCGTGAAGCTGCCCGAGCCGGGGATGCACTGAAAGAAACTGCTGAGGAAGTTCTTGAGGCCCTGGGTGAAGAACTCCTGGTTGGGATCGATGCGTTCGCCGCTGCGGGCGGCGATGGACTTGGCGATGGCCACGCTCTCCAGCATTCCCAGCAGCGCCAGAGCCAGGGCGCCGCCCAACAGCGATTCGGCCTGGCCCCAACTGATCTGTGGTATGCTGAAGTGCGGAAAGGCCCGCGGCAGGCTCGGCACCAGAGGAAGCTCACCGGCCGTCCACCCCATCGCCGCCACGACGGCCGCGCTGACGATCACCGCCAGCAGCGCTCCGGGAACGAAGGGCGAGATCAACCGTCCCCCCAGCACGATCGCCAGCGACAGCGCGCCGATCCCCATAGCCAGGGGCTTCATCTCGCCCAGGTGCGGCCACACTCGCTCGACGGCCCCCAGCACTCCCGGCAGGTGGCGGTGCGACTGGGCCACCTCGATCCCCACAAACGCCGGCAGTTGTCCGGCGATGATCAGCACGCCCGCTCCGGCCGCCACGCCCACGATCACGCTGCGGCTCACGTAGTGTACCATGGTCCCCATGCGGGCGGCGGCGAAACCGAGCTGAATCAGCCCCTTGAGCATGGCCAGGGCGAAGACGAGCTGGAGATACTGGGGCCCGCCCATCTGGGCCAGCCGCGCCACCGCCGAAGCCACCAGCAGGCTCTGGGTGTTGGTGGGGCCGGTGGTCAGATGCTCGCTGGAGCTGAGCAGGGCACCGATGACGCCCTGAATGATGGACGTGTAGATGCCGTACTGCGGCGGCACGCCGGCGATGATGGCGTAGGCCATCGCCTGCGGCAGCTCGACGACGCTCACGGTCAGCCCGGCGACAAGGTCGGCGCGCAGCTTGTGCAGCGTGTAGTGCCGCGCCGTCTGAATCGGCGGCATGAAGGGGGTGGCGAGCTTGGCCAGCAACCGGGGCACGAAGCAGAATACCAATGGCGGGCGATTGTCGCGGCTCCCGCGGGCAACTGCAATCCGCCGTTGCGGCCCGTCGGATGGCCGGCCGCGCAACAGCGTGGTCGCACAACAAGAGGCCCCGGGCCGTCGCGGGCCCGGGGCCGAAATCGGTCTCGTCGGCCGATGCGTCGCTATTTCTTCGTCGCCGCCGGCCGGTTCTTGATCAGGTCGTCCACCACGGTGGGATCCGCCAGGGTTGTGGTATCGCCGATGGCGCTGACCTCGTTTTCGGCGATCTTGCGGAGAATGCGCCGCATGATCTTGCCCGAACGGGTCTTGGGCAGGCCCGGCGCCCACTGGATTACATCGGGCGTGGCGATGGGGCCGATCTCTTTCCGTACGTGCTGCACCAGCGCCTTTTTCAGCTCGTCGGACGGTGTGAAGCCGGTCTTGAGCGTTACGTAGGCGTGAATGCCCTGGCCTTTCAGATCGTGTGGGAAGCCGACGACGGCGGCCTCGGCGACCGCCGGGTGCGACACCAGTGCGCTCTCGACCTCGGCCGTGCCCAGGCGGTGACCGGCGACGTTGATGACGTCGTCGACGCGGCCCAGCAGCCAGTAGTCGCCATCGGCGTCCTTGCGCGCGCCGTCGCCGGTGAAGTACATGTTGGGATAGGTGCGGAAGTAGGTCTGCACAAAACGCTCGTGGTCGCCCCAGGTGGTGCGCATGATCCCCGGCCAGGCGGCGCGGATGCACAGCTTGCCGGAGACACCGGGCGGGCATTCCTTGCCGTTGTCATCCACGACAACAGGCTGGACACCGAAGAACGGCCGCGAGGCGCTGCCGGGTTTGAGATGGTGCGCGCCGGGAAGAGGGGTGATGAGAATACCGCCGGTTTCGGTCTGCCACCATGTGTCTACGACGGGGCAGCGCTCCTTGCCAACCACGCGCCAGTACCACAGCCACACCTCGGGATTGATCGGCTCGCCCACCGTGCCCAGCAGCTTAAGGGTCGAGAGGTTGCGCTTGGTCACGTGCTCCTCGCCCTCGCGCATCAGGGCGCGGATGGCCGTGGGCGCCGTGTAGAATTGCGTCACCTTGTGCTTGTCGATCACATCCCAGAAGCGTCCGGGGTCGGGATAGACCGGCACGCCCTCGAACATCACCGACGTGGCGCCGTTGCACAGCGGTCCGTAGACGATGTAGGAGTGTCCGGTGACCCAGCCGATGTCGGCCGTACACCACCAGATGTCGCCCTCGTGATAGTCGAAGATATACTTGAAGGTGGTGGCGACATAGACCATGTAGCCGCCGGTGGTGTGGAGCACGCCCTTGGGCTTGCCGGTGGATCCGGAGGTGTAGAGGATGAACAGCGGGTCCTCGGCATCCAACCACTCAGGCTCGCACTGGGGCGATGCCTTCTCCATGACCTCATGCCACCACAGGTCTTTGGCGGGGTTCATGGGCACCGCGTGGCCGGTGCGCCTGACCACGATGACTTTCTCGATGGTGGGGCACTGGGCGACGGCCAGATCGGCCTTGGCCTTCATGGGGATGTCGTGCTTGGCGCCGCGCTGGGCGGTGTCCTGGGTGACGAGGATCTTGCAGCCGGAGTCCTGGATTCTGTCGCGGAGCGAATCCTCCGAGAACGCGCCGAAAACCACCGAGTGGATCGCGCCGATGCGGGCGCAGGCCAGCATCGCCACCGGGAGCTGGGGGATCATCTGAAGGAAGAGGCACACGCGGTCGCCCTTCTTCACGCCCAGGCTTTTGAGGACGTTGGCGAACCTGCAGACCTGTTCGTGCAGCTCCCTGTAGGTGATCTTGACACTGTCGGTCGGCTCGTTGCCTTCCCAGATGAAGGCCGTCTGGTTGGCGCGTCCGGGCAGGTGCCGGTCCAGGGCGTTGTAGCAGATGTTGGTCCTGCCGCCCATGAAATAGCGGATGTAGACCTCGTCGCCGAAGCTCCAGTCCTGCACCTGGTCCCATTTCTTCTTCCAGTAGAACTGCTCGGCGATCTCGGCCCAGAACCCGGCCGGATCCTGCACCGATCGCTGGTACATTTTCTGGTACTGTTCGAAGGAGCTGATGTGCGCCTTGGGGGCCCAGGGGGGCGGCGGGATCACGCGGCCCTCGCTGCTGGTCTTGGGTGCTTGCTGTTGAACCGTGCTCATCCGTTGGACTCCTGCCGCATCGCATGCGGAAAACGAAACTCTATAGACTCGGCTGACGCAGGTCAGCCACCACATGACGGAAGCCGCCGGCGTTCCCGGCTCGCGGGCGGCTGGAAGCTACGCAGCGTCCAGCCGCTTGTCAACGAGTCGTCCGGGGGCTGCACGGCCCGTCTTTTTTTCCCATCTACCGGGCGCCGGCCATCGTCGGCGCCGACTCTTTCACCTCCGCCGCCGCCGGCGGGCGCAGCAGCGCCAGCAGCGCGGCCGCGGCCACCAGTCCCACACCAGCGATCACGTACGCCACGTTGTAGTCGCCGGTGATGTCTCTGACCTTCCCCGACACCAGCGCCAGCACGAACGCGCCGACGCCCCAGGCCGTGAACACCCATCCGTAGTTGACCCCGAAGTTCTTCAGGCCGAAATAGTCCTTGGTCGCGGCCGGGAACAGCGCCAGGTTGGCGCCGTAGTTGGCGCCCAGCAGCACGGAGATCACGCCGAACGCCCACACCACCTTCACAAACGGCAGAACGAACATCAGCGCCGCCTGAAGCAGGAAGACAATCAGCATCGTGGCCTTGCGGCCGATCAGGTCGGAGAGCGTTCCGGCGACCACGCGTCCGCCGGCGTTGCCCACTGCCAGCAGCGCCACGAAGAGGAAGCCGGCCTTGCTGCCGGACTGCAACTCGACCATGCCGGCCAGATTGGCGATGATCATCAGCCCCGCGCCGGCGGCGAACAGATACATCACCCACATCAGGTAGAACTGCGGCGTGGACAGCATCTGCTGCCACGTGAAGTCCACCGCCGGCTTCGGCGGTCCCGCCCTGGCCGAGGGCAGTGCGGCCGGCTTCCAGCCCGCTGGCGGTACGGCCAGCAGTTGCGAGAGGATGCCCACCGCGATCAAGAACGCCACCCCCAGGATCAGCATGGTCATCTGCACGCCCGGGCCGGTGTGGGTCACGCCATCGATCACCTTCGAGAAGGCGCCGATCAGGTACGTGGCCAGCGGCGCAATGTACACCGATGCCAACCCGAATCCCGCCACCACCAGCCCGGCGATCAGCCCCGTGCGCTGCGGCGGAAACCATTTGACGGCCGCCGGCGTGGCGGCGGCGTAGCCCATGCCAATGCCGGCGCCAGCCAGCAGTCCGAATCCGATGACGTAGCCCAGGGCGGATGTGAAGAAGCTGGCCAGGATCATCCCCAGCCCGACGGCAATGCCACCCGCCATGGCCACCCAGCGGGGCCCGAAGCGGTCCTGTGCCCGGCCGGCCGGCACCATGGTGAGGGCGAAGACGAGGCACGCGACCGCATAGGGCAGGTTTCTGCGGAAGTCGGTCCAGACCGAGCCCTGCCAGTCCGCGGGGATTCCCTTTTTCACCACGCTCCAGGCATACAGCACGCCCAGCGCCAGGTTAATGCCCATTCCGGCGAAAGTGACGCGCCAGCCGATGTTTCGTACCTCCGCAGACATTCGATCCTTTCCGCCCGATCCGGGCGCGGCCGCTGAACAAATCACATGAGTACAGACGAAGGAGACAAGAACGGTCGAAGCCTTGAGCCCCACCGGGGGCTCAGGCTCTGCTACAGGCGAAGGTCAGGACCCCGCCGTAGATGGGCGGAAAGCGCAGACGGGCCAGCAACAGCGGCATGACGTGGAGTTGTCTGGCGGGCGTGCGCATCACCGATACCTCATCTCGGCTGCAAAATGTCAGCCGCGGGCGGCGACCGCTGACCCACACAACGGCCATGTGGGCAGCGGCCAAACAGGATCAATCAGTCTTTTTATCGCGCCCGCAAGAAAAAAGCAAGTGCGGCGAACGGAAATGCCCAAATCGCCAACGCGGCATGAATTGGAGGATGCCGCGTCCGGGAAAAACGCCGTCAGCCGCCGACAAAATCGGAAAAAAAGCAACTACCGGACCACCCCCTGCCGATAGGGTCGTTGGATGCCGCCGGCCGCCAAATTCCTTAGATCGCAGTTTTCAACAACGGCCGGAGGCACGCGTAGCAACACCGTAACGTAGAGCCTGGCACATCATGTTGTCCGAATGTCACAAGACCGGGTGGGATGTGCACCGCGTCTCGGTCGCCACGGCCTCGCGCGCAGCAGGGCGGGTCTTCGGCGCAGTGATGGGCGTGGCCCTGCTGTTCATCGGCGGATGCACCCAGACGGTGCGGGAGTCCAGCGAGGTCGGCGACCAGCGCATGCGCCGACCAACCCGCGTGATCTCCAGTACCCCCCGGGGGGATGAGCAGACCCTGCGCGAAGCCGAGGCCCGCAGCACCGATGTCCGCTGGGATGTGTTGGAGAAAAAGGGTCCCAAGCCCATGTGGGAGATCCTCCCCGGGAAACGCTCGGACAATGGGGCAGGCGCTCCGGCAACCGGGCCGGTCGCTGCGCCTCCGTTGCCTGTCCAGATGATCGAGCTTCCCGACGGCAAGGTGCGGCTGATCTGGACGCTGCGGAATTACGGCGGATCGGACGTGACATCCAAACGTGATGAAAAGACCGCACGCCGCGACGTGGTCCTCAAGCCGCCGGACCTGGCGCCCCTGACGGCCGTCATCGCTCAGCAGATCGGCAAGGACGGCGCTGTCACCGCATTGCCTCGGGAAAACGCCCTGGTGATCACCTGTGATGCGGCTCACAAACAGACCGTTCTGGAACTGCTGGCCAGACTCGATGTGCCGCCGCCGCAGGTGGAGATAACCGCTCGAATCTTTGAAGTTACTCTCGACCGCGACTTCCAGCAGGGCTCTCGGATACTGGCCGAGCGCATCGCGACCTCGGACACGCAAAACCTCACCTCCACCTTCAGCACAGCGCGGTTTCTGGAGCAGATACAGCAGCCGGGGAGCGGGCCGTTTCAGGGTTCGGTACTGACTTTGACGAAGGCCCTGCAGGAGCAGGGCATTTCCATTGAGGCAGCCTTTCAACTGCTCGAGGAAACCGGCCTGATGCGCCTGGTGTCCTCGCCCCGCATGACCGTGGCGGTGGGGCAGACCGGCTACATGCTGGCCGGCAAGGAAGTGCCCATCCAGTCGGCCAATATCAACAACAACCAGCTTCAGACCAGCACGCAGTACAAGCCGGTTGGCGTGCAGCTTTATATCACTCCCCAGGCGATGGGGCCTGACAGCGTCAAGCTGCACATGATCTCCATCGTGTCGTCGATCTCAGGCTTCGCCCCGCTGCCCACGCTCACCGGCAGCAACGATGCCAAGTTCCTCATGAATCCGGTCATCGATTCGCGCGAGGCGGAAACCGTCGTCACCGTCGGCGATGGCGACACGCTGGTGATCAGCGGCCTGCGCATGACGCGAACGACCACGCGGGAGAACAAGATTCCGCTTCTGGGAGATGTGCCGGTGCTGGGCTGGGCCTTTCGCAACCACCGTTCACAGCAGCAACTGACCGATCTGTACTTCTTTGTCACACCCAGGCTGTTGAATCAACCTGAGATGAACTGAGGCCCGCCCGGCTTCTCCTGCCGCCGCGCCCCCAGAGGCCGCTGCTACCAGTCGAAGATCCACTGACCATGATGGATCGCCGTGCCGGCATCCTGAAACTTGGGCTTCTCAACCACCGTCTGGTTCTGGAGCACGTTCTTCGACTTGGCCACGCACGTGCCACCCTGCGTGAAGTACACCTCCCAGCTCGCATCCTCCTTGCGAATGAACACGGCGTACGTGCCTGCCGGCAGCCCGTCCTTGCTCTCGGTCTCGCTCTGGAGCTTGCCGAGGATCATGCCCTTCTTCTGGGCTTCCTCGTCGATGTGATTGAAGTTGGCGGGGATGAACCGCACCGTCTCCCCGCGGAACTCGCGCTCGATGGTGTTGGCCGTGTCATATCGGACCTGGCTGAGGGCGCGCTCGACGATCTTGTCGGCCGGCCACTTCTCGCGCAGGCGCGCTCGCTTCTCGGCAAGGGTCTCATCCTTTGCCTGGGCGGAGAACGCCCCCTGCGCGGCAATCACCAGAAACAGGCACAGCAGTGTGTATCGCATGGCGTCTCCTCGCAAATGGCGGCCCCTGCGCGCCTGGCGGGGCTGCGCACGGATTATATCATCGTCTTTCTTGGTACAGTATGCCCACCAGGATGTTGCGGCGGCCGAATGCCGGCATTCCCGCCGACACGGCGGGGCACGGCCGATCGAACGGCCGGTCGTGCTCGGCCCCCCGTACTACCGCCCGGCCGCGCCTACGGCTACAGTGTCTGCTCGCAAGCGCATCCCCGGAGGCCCCATGACCCCGCTTCGCGTCGGATTCATCGGAACAGGACTCAAACCCGAAAAGCCCGGACCGCTCGGTTACGGCATGGCCCATCACCACGCCGTCGCGTACCGCGCGCTGCCAGCCGGGCAGGTTCAACTCGTGGCCTGCTGCGACCTTTACCGCGACCGCGCCGCCAGCTTCGCCCGGGCTTACGACATCCCCCCCAACGCCGTCTACACCGACTACCACGAGATGCTGGCCAAGGAGAAGCTGGACATCATTTCCGTCGCCACCTGGCCCGACGCCCACGCCCAGATCGTCTGCGACGCCGCCCGGGCGCGGCCCAAAGGCATCTTCTGCGAAAAGCCCATGGCGTATACCTGGGGCGACTGCAAGCGCATGGTGGCCGCGGGCGTTGAGAACGGCGTGAAGCTCGGCTTCAACCATCAGCGCCGTTACGGCAAGCCATTCCGCCATGCCCGCCGGCTCATCGAACAAGGCGCCGTCGGCAAGCTCCTGCGCGTGGAGTTCGGCGCGGGCGACCTCTACGAATACGGCTCGCACAACTTCGACCTGTGCGCCTATCTGGCCGGCAGCACCAGGGCAAAATGGGCCATGGGCCAGATCGACTATGCGCAGTGGAAGGTTGTCTTCGACACCCACAACGAGAACTCCGCCCTGGCCTGCTGGGAATACGACAACGGCGTGCAGGGATTCGCGGCCACCGGCCGCGCCGCCGCTTTCGTCAACTGCCATCATCGCGTCATCGGCGCTGAGGGCGTCATCGAGCTGGGTCCGCGCGATCCGGCCGCCGACGCCATCGACCCGCAGCGCCGGCATGTGCGCTGGCGCACGTTCGGCAACAGTCAGTGGGAGTACGTCGACACCGCCGGCGAGCACATGCACGGCCCGGGCTACATCGAGCAGGCCATCGCCGACTTCGTTACCTCCACGGCGGCCGGGAAAGACAGCGAGGTCAGCGGCTTTGCCGCCCTGGACAACAGCGAGATCATCTTCGCCATCTGGCACTCGGCGCGCATCCGCGGGATCGTCGATCTGCCCCTGCGCGTCGATGACAACGCCCTGGTGGACATGGTCAACCGCGGCGAGCTGCGGCCGAGGTAGGCCGCACAACCCCGGTGATGGGGATGTCGAAACGCGCCTGGGTCGCGTCGTTGGTGTCGATGCGGATCAACGCGCGGGCGTGGCGTGCGGGGGCCTTGCGCGACATCTGAACTGTGAACGTGTCCGACTCGCCCGGCATGAGCGTGCGCTCCAGCGGCTCCAGCAGCGTGAAGCCTTTGGGCAGCTTCCTCAGGCGCAAGGTAAGCACATCATCGCCGTTGTTGCTAACGCGGAATGTGCGCTGGGGGCCGGGCTTCTGGGACGAGACGAACACCGTGCCGAAGTCGATCGCACCGATGCCGGAGCTCAGCATCCCAACCTTCCGCCCGGCCGCGATACGCACCTGCGGCGCGGGAGGCACTGGCTCAAGCTCGTCGCCGGCCGATGCCAGCCCGAAAGCGCTCACATCCAGCGGCAGACCCAGTGGGCTGCCTGCGCCTTTCTGCCAGTTGGTTGCCAGCATGCCCAGCTCAACCACGTCCACCTTGCCGTCGGGGGAGTAGTTGAAGTCGGCCAAGGTCCAGGTGCGGCCCTCGCCCTGCCAGTGGGTTGCGAGTATTCCCAGATCAACGACATCCACCTGCCCGTCGAGGTTGCCATCGGCGAAGTACGTGTACTTCACGATCACCGAGCCGGGGCCAAACGGCTGGCCATTGAGCTGCCCGCCGAGGTGCGCAATGGCCGGATCATTCCCGGCCGCATAGCCGAGGGCCTTGTCAGTGCCCAGCAAGTCGCTGGTGATGCCCGGGCCGTTCCAGCCCCCGTTGTTGTAGCCGGCGCGGATCAGCGCCTGGACGGCGGGGAGCGCGGCGGACCCGATGATGAGGTCGTTGTCGGCGAGGTTGAGCCGGCCCGATCCGGTGATGGACAGCGACTCCGTCACAAGGACCTTGCCGCCCGGCGCCAGGGCGATGGTCGCGTCGGCGATGCTCAAAGAGCCAAGCGCGATGGCTGGCCCTGTGCTCTCCAGCACGCAGGCGCCCACGCCGGCCTGCGCGATCGGCTTGTCATTGAGCGTCAGTCGCCCGGCCTGTGCGCTCAAGTCGTCGGCGCCGCTCGTGCCGAGCAGACGGATCCGGCCGGTGCCAGCGCCATCGAAGAAGATGCCGGAGGCGGGCACGGGATTGCCGTTGGAGGCGTCGATGGTGAGCGTGTCGTCGGCCCCGCCGCCGGCGAAGCCGATGGGGCTGGGCGTGTCCAGCGGCGCGATGTTCGTGGGCGGCCCCGATGGATCGGCATTGAGCCACATCTGAACGGTGGCGCCGCCGGGATCGAGGCGCAGATACAGGTGATCGGCCGCGGACGTGCCCTGAACGATCAATCCCGTGGCCTCGTACGCGCCCAAGTCCACGACAGGAGCCGTGCCGTTGCCGGTGTCCGGGACGGCCGGGAAATCCCACCGTCGCGGCCCGCCCGCCAGGTCGAAGGGTATCGGCTCGGCCGTGTCGCCGTCGCGGTCCAGGTCGAGCGTATCGGCCGGCAGCGCGGCGTTGTTCCCCGCGTCGATGCAAGGGGAGTTGGGCTGAAGGCGTAGGTCACCGTAGTCATCGTCGGCCGTGCCCCAGACGCCGTCGGTGCCTCGCGAGGGATTGCGGACAAAGCGCGGGTCGGCGCTGATGTTGCCAGCGCCGGTATAGCCACCCTGGATGGCAGAGTAGGCGACGGCGATGGCCGCGGACGAACCGACCTGCTGGATCTGCGGCCCGTTGGTGGCGCTATTGCCCCAGAGGATGCAGTTGGTCAGCGCCGCGGTGGCGGTGTTGTACACAGCGCCGCCGGAGCCGGACCCTTGCGACACCACGTTCATGGCGAACGTGCAGTTGGTCAAGACGGGCGAAGAGCCGCTTGCGTTGTACAGGCCACCGCCGCTGGCGGCGGCCAGGTTGCCGCTGAATGTGCAGTTGGCCAGCCTCGGCGCAGCGATGTCGATGTACAGGCCGGCTCCCCTCGTCGCCGTGTTTCCCTGGAAGGCACAACCGGCCAGCGAGAGCGGGGATAGCGAAGCATACAAGCCCCCGCCCGAAGAGGCCGAGTTGCGGCGGAACACGAGGTTGATCAGGGTGGCGGAGGCGTCGTATGCATACATGCCGCCGCCGTTAATGTGGAAGGCGGGGCCGTCGGCCTTGCCGCCAGTGATGACAAAGCCATCGAGCACGGCCGAATCATCCACGCCGCTGGCGGTCAGGACGTGGTAGCTGTTGTCCGACGTATTGCCCGGTGTGCCGATGTCGCCGGACAGGACACTGGGGTAGAGGGCCGAATCGCGCACATCGGGATCGGGCGCGCCCGCGCCGGCATAGCCGCCCAGAAGCGCCACGCCGCTCTTGAGCGCAAAGGATGCCGAACGGCTGGCGGTGGTCGTGGGCTTGTACGTGCCCTTGGCCACGCGGATCTGCTGGCCGGGGATCGCCGCGCTCAGGACGGCGGCCAGGCTTGTGGCCGCATCGTCCCAGCTCTCGCCGGTGTTGGCGCCGGCGGCGCTGGCATCCACGTACACGACGGGGGGCACGACCGTGACGGATGTGCTGCTTGTGATTGTCCTTGCCGCCGAATCGGTCACCCGTAGCGACAGGGGTATGGGCGTGAACAGCGGCCAGCCGATTGTGGGAAATGCGGGGGCGGCTCCCGCGGCTTCGTCGAAGAGTCCATCGCCGGACCATTCCCAGGCGTACTGCAACTCGCCGGCCACGTCGCTGGCGCCCAGACCCAGCAGCGCGAGAGTCTGCCCCTGGATCACCGTGTAAGGGCCTCCGGCGCCGGCCGCGAGGGCAGGCACGGCCTCGTAGGCACCCAGGTCGACCATGGGGGCCGCTCCTGAACCGCTGTGCGCTGAGGTCGGCACGTCGATGAAGCGGCCTTCGCCGGCCAGATCGGTGATGATGCCGGAAGGGACGGCCGAAGTGTCGCCGGCGTCGACCGCGGGCGAGCAGGGGGCGATGCGCAGGTCGCCGAAGTCGTCGTCGGCCGAGCCCCATTGGCCGTCGGGGCCGGGCGACGGGGCGCGGGCGAAGAGCGGATCGGCGTCGATGTTGCCGATCCCCGTCCAGCCGCCCTGGACGTCGCTGTACTCCACGGTCACAGCGCCGGCGCCGCTGCGGACCTGCGAACCATAGAACGCTGTGTTGTTCCAGAGGATGCAGTTGGTCAGCGTCGGGGAAGAAGACTCGGAGTCCATCGCGCCGCCAAAGCGGACGGCATTGTTCTCCGTGAACGTGCAGTTGATCAATCTGGGAGCCGATGCGACGGCCACGCCCATTGCGCCCCCATTGAGTGATGAGGAGTTGCCGACGAAAGCGCAGTTGACCAGCAGGGGCCTGGCCGAGGTCACGTACAAGCCACCGCCGCTGCTGGCCGCCGCATTGGCCAGGAACGCGCAGTTGATGAGCGTGGGTGCCGCGCGGGAGATGTACATGCCGCCGCCATTGCTGTTCTGCCCCGTGCCGATGGCCGTTCCACCGGTGATCAGAAAGCCATCCAGAATGGCCGTCTCATCCACCGCGATGGCCAGCACGACGTGATAGCTGTTGTCCGAGCTGTCAATTGGATTGCCGATGTCGCCGGAGAGGATGGACGGGTGGGCGTTCGCATTGCGCGCATCGGGATCGACCGCGCCAAGACCGCCGTAATTGCCGCGCAGTGTCACGCCGTTCTTCAGGACAAACGACACGGTTCGCACTTTCGATGTTGTGGGCTTGTACGTGCCCCCGGCTACGCGGATTTCCTGTCCGGCGATCGCCTGGTTAAGGGCCGGGGCAAGATCGGTGATGGCATCCTCCCACGAGCCCCCGTTGCCGGCTCCAGTGGCGTTGGCGTCGACGTGGAGCACCGGCGGCACCACCGTGATCGTGGTTTGCGCGACGACGCTGGCGGCCGAGGCGTCGGTGACGCGCAGCCAGACGGTGATGGGTGTGAACAGTGCCCGGCCGCTGCTGTCGAAGTCCGCCGCGGACCCGCTCGCTTCATCGTAAAGGCCATCGCCGGACCACTCCCAGGCGTATTGAAGTTCTCCGGCCACGTTGCTGGCGCCGTGGGCGTTCAGTGCGATGCTTTGCCCCTGGATCACGACATACGGCCCGCCCGCGCTGGCGCTCAGAAGCGGGACGGCTTCGTAAGCCCCGATGTCCACGATCGGCGCTGTGCCGGAGCCTGTATCGGGGGCGGTAGCAACGTCCGCAAAGCGCGGGTTGCCGTCCGGATCGGCGACAACGCCACTGGGCACGGCCGTGTTGTTGCCGGCGTCGACCACGGGCGAGAAGGCGCCGATTCGCAGGTCGCCATAATCATCATCCGCCGTGCCCCACGCGCCGTCGGCGCCGGGGGACGGGTTGCGGACGAAGAGGGGATCGGCGTCGATGTTGCCCGTCCCCGGCCATCCGCCCTGGATGTTGCTGTAGGTGACCGTGGCACCAGACGCGGTCAACTGCGGATCAACAATCGCCGTATTGTCCCGCACGATGCTGTTGACCAGGGCGACCGGTCCGCCCATCACTCCGCCGCCGGTCGTGGCGGCGTTGGCGACCACCGTGCAGTTGACGAATGTCGCCTGGGGCGTCGACGAGGTGTTGATGGCGCCGCCCAGGGGCGCCGTGTTGCCGACGAAGGTGCAGTTGACGACGGTGGAGCCGGCCTGCGAGTTGGCCAGCCCGCCACCGCTGGCGGTGGCGCTATTGCCCTGGAAGACGCAGTTGATGAGCTTGGGCGCCCCCAACTGGATTCCCACGCCGCCCCCGCTGAAAGCGGAGTTGCCGATGAAAGTGCAGTTGGCGATGGTCAGGGCGGCGCTACTGGCCACGAAGACCCCGCCGCCCATATTCTGAGGAGCAAGGCTGTCGGCGTTGCCAGCGGTGACTGTGAATCCGTCGAAGACGGTCTGCCCGAGCAGACTGGGGCTCACCACCACATGGTAGCTGTTGTCCGACAGGTCGCCCGGCGTGCCGATGTCGCCTGAGAGGATGGATGGATACGCCGATGGATCGCGCGCATCCGGGTCCGCCGCCCCGTATCCCGCATATCCCCCATACAGCCCCACCCCGTTCTTCAGCGCAAACGAAATCGTCCGATTCGTCCCGCTGGTCGGCTTGTACGTGCCATCGGCCACCAGGATGCGGTCTCCCGACACCGCGGCCGCCAACCCCTGCTGCAAGTCCACATAGGCGCGTTCCCACGAGGTGCCATCCCTCGTTGGTCCCGGCGAGTTGATGTCGACGTAAAGACGTAAATGTCCCGGCTGAGCAGAAGGCGACCCTCCAGCGGCTCGATGAACTGGAGCCGCCGACGGGGCGACGGTGGTTTTCGCACGCCCATGTTGTCTCCCTTGCGGTCTGGCTGGCGGACTTGGGCCCTTGATTGCCTGGCGAAAGAAGCCCACCAATTCCACGCATAAACATACCCCCCAACGGCAGGGCATGCAAGTGAAACAGCCAAAAGGACTGCCCATCCGCAGAGGCCCGGCATCCCGCACAAGCCCTGGCCGGTATCGCGCGTGGACTATCCGCGCCCCCCGGCTCATTCACACGTCGACGTTCCTTCCGCTCAGAAATCGCCGCGCCGATGCGCGAAACGCTTGAGCACCAGCACCGCCGGCGAGGTGATCTCACCGGCCATCAGTCCGGTACGACCGTAGCTGGTGCCGTCGAAGTTCCACCAGTTCCAGCCGTGGCCCATGCGCTCCATCCAGTTGCAGTGGTCCTCGGTCCACAGCAGCATCTCCTGGTTGGGGTTGTTAATCGACCCGCCGAACTCGCCGCACCACACCGGCACGGCATGCACCACCTGGTAGATCACGCTGTCCAGCAGCCGGTTGGCGAACTGCTCCTGCGTGTTGCTGAAGGTGGGGGCGGCGCGGTCCCAGCTCGGATAGAACAGCTCGGGCGTGCGCCCTTCGATGATGTTGTCGTGTTTGTAGTACAGGTGATACTGATAGACCGTCCTGGGGTCGCCGGTCGGGATCGTGGCGAAGGCATGATCGCCGTTGGCCCAGCCGTCGCCGAAGTCGATGGTGATCCACTTCTCCTGGTCCACCTCGCGGATGGCCCGGGTGATCTCGCGGATCAGCTTGTTGAACATTTCCGGGTCGATCGTGCACGGCTCGTTGTTGTAGTTGTAGGCCAGGTGCCGCGGCGAGACGTCCCTGTAGCGCAGCGCCACCGTCTTCCAGAACCGCGCCAGCGTCTGGATCGTTTCGGGCTTGTCGCGCAGGTAGCCGCCGGTGTGAGGAAAGTAGTTGCTGTCCTTGTCGCCGAGCTGGTCGTTGGAGAAGTCCAGCAGGATCAGCAGCAGATCCTCCTTGACGCGCTGCTGCACGATCGTGTCCAGATCCGCCCAGGCCTTGTCCGTGGGCGGCACGATGTCCAGGCCGAACCCCCGGAAGAACGTGATGTCCCAGTCCATGTGCATGGCCAGACCCGCCCGGTCATTGTTCATGCCCCAGCGTTTCATGATGCTGGGGGCCCGGCCCATTACCTCACCGCGGAACAGTGTGCCCGCGCCTCGCCACAGCGTGGCGTTGTCGGCAACGGGCGTCTGATAGCTGAGGCGATTGGTGCCCGGCTTGGCGCGGAACTCACTGTGAGCGAAGGACTGGTAGGACACCGGCACCCCCGTCTTCTGCCAGTCACCTTCGCGGAACCCCGGATAGTAGTAGTCGATCGCATACGAGGCGAGCATCGGCAGCGCGGCAATTTCCAGCGGCTGCGTGTTCCATTCATCGGCGATCCTGTGGTAGTTGTACGCCAGCTCGAACTGCCCCATCACCTCGAAGGGCAGATTGGCACGGCCTTTGTCAACCCGCCACAACTCGCTGGCATGCTCGGGATACGCCAGAGCCGCTCGCGACCAGAACTGCGCCGAGCGAATCAGTTCCTGCAGCGGCTTGCCGTTGCGGCCGGCGCGGACGATCGCCACCTGACCGACCGACTGCGGAAACTCGGCCACCAGCCCCTCGGTTAGCGGCTCGGAGCGCCAGTTGATCTGGCTGGGTTTGCGCTGGAAGACCACGACGATGGGGTGGCCGTAGCCGGCGCCCACATTCAGCAGCAGCCAGTTCTGCGTCATGGCCGCGCCGGTGGTGATCGGCTTGGTGGAGTCGAGCGCCACGGTCTGTACGCCGCCGGCGGTGGCAAAGCTGGCCGTCGTGGGCACCGCGTAGCCCTTCATCGACCAGCCCCACAGATGCAGCGACTGGGCGTCGCTGGCGAGGATGCTGGCCGGCGACATCGAGCCGATCATGGTCGCGTTGCGCACCACACCCTGTGGCGTGCCATACTGCTCCTCAGTTACGTAGCCGCCGCCGATCGCCGTCATGCGCGTCTCGGCCGTCCCGCCCTCACGCACCATCCACAGCGGGCCTTCGGTGAGGCCGCCGTTGCCGTTGTAGTTGTAGACCGCCAGGGCCAGGAGGTTGGGCTGGCCGAAACGGATGGCGCTGGCGGGGATGCGCAGATTGCCTCCGCTCTGCCAGCGATCCGGGGCCGGTTGGCCGTTGAGGTACACCTTGAACACCCCGCCCATGCGTCCGCGCAGGCTGACGTCCGATCCCGCCCAGTTGGCCGGGATCACCACCGTCTTGCGGTACCACGCCATGCCGTTGTAGTGGCGGTGCTCGTTGTTCTCGGCGCCGCGCGGATTGCGGTTGCGGTCGATCAACGGGATCTCCTGGCCCGTCGCCAGCTTGCTGGCAAGCTGCATGTTCTGCAGCGGGTTCCAGTCGCTCACCCCCTGGCGTTCCCAGGCGTTGGGGGCGTAGAGATTGCGCCAGCCGCTGTCATCGAAGTCGCTGCGGAACCAGCCGGCGGTGTGGCCGATCACCTTGGGGTCGATCTGAAACTGCCAGCGGCCGGCCACGCTGAAGGCGTCGGCCTGGGGGTGCGTGTAATTGAACGACCAGTCGGCCGGATTGTTGTCCATCAGCCGCGGGCTGCGCAGGATGCCGAACTTGCTGCGCGTGAAGTAGTTCAGGTCGTCGATGGGATAGCGCGTGCGCGCTGAGATGCGGTCGCTGACACTGGCGGTGACGGGCTGGCCGGCCAGCGCCGACATGCGGTTGGACACCTGCCGCAGCCGCCGATCCAGGTCCAGCAGCCTGCGGGCCACGGTGCTGACGGCGCCCAGCTCCAGGTCGCTGACGCTGCTGTCGCGCATCACCTGCTCGCCGTCGAACCGCTCCTGCTTGTTTCCGCCCTTGGCCACGCACCACAGCAGATACTGGTAGAAGTCCAGCATGCGGGCGCATTCATTGCGCTGTTCGTCGGTGGCCTGGATGGTCTTGAGCCGCGCGTACAACTGATCGATCAGTTGCTGGTGGCGGGCGCAGGCGGCCGCCAGATCGCCCAGGCGGGCATCCACGTCGGCCTCGATGCGCTTCTCCATGGCGGCGATGTCTGCTTCCAGCTCGGGCATCTGGGCGATGGCCGCCGCGTTGCGCAGGTGCTGCACGTGCTGGCGCGCGGCCAGGATCGCTATCGCCCGCTCGGCGATGGTCTCGCCCTGGTTGAGCTGCTGAATGGCGGCGTTGATCTTCTCGCGCGCTGCGGGGATGTTGCCGGCCTTCTGAAGCGGAATGGCTTCGCCGATCAGGCGCTGTGCCTGGGCGAAGTGCGGGCGGGCCTGCTCAGCCGCTGCCGCCGCGAATCCGCCCTTCAGCGACATGACCTCGGCGACATCGCGCAGCTCGAAGAGCCGGTAGAGCGTCTGCTCGTCGAACTTGCGGATGCGGCCCAGGCTCTTGGAGATGTCGCGCTGGTTGTCCTTTTCCGGCGTGCCGCCCATCTCGTTGACGCTGGGCAGGTACCAGTTGCGGGTCCGGTCGGGGTTCGGGGCCACCTTGTCATCCCATGGCCGCTCCCACCACTCCTGCGCCCCGACGATGCTCGCCAGACTCGCCATCACCACCATCGCCGCAAGTGTCCGGCATCGGTTCAACGCTGTCATTGTACGTTCCTCCAGGTCAGACGGACGTGTGTCGTTATGATGCAAGCTCCGAGCGGGCGCCAAAGGCGCATCCACGCCGGCCGCCGGCGCCCCGGCTCAACGTTGATACCCGCGCCGCGGGCGGGAGTTGTGCCGCCGG
>Ga0308414_1000915_pt1 | contig 19250 bp, 18 predicted proteins | sample HotsprSampleOS50_FD_205667 | JGI IMG/M metagenome (GOLD analysis project Ga0308414, IMG submission 205667) | Hot spring phototrophic mat microbial communities from Octopus Spring, Yellowstone National Park, Wyoming, United States - 20090730_OS50 ...
TTTCACGCGCCGGGCGCCGTGGGCAGGCTCAAGGCCGAGGTGCTGGCCGAGATCGGCCGGGCGTGGTTCGGGCAAACCCGGTGGGTTCCGCTCGCCTGCGAAATCGCCGATGTCGGCTGGGCGCTCCTGCGAGATTGCGAAGTTTTGCTGGCCGCTGTGGACCGGGACTCGGCGCGGCTCGAAATGGCCCGGATCTCCACGCGGCTCGACGTGCCCGTGTGCGATGGCGGGATGAGCACGGCGGGCGCGGCGGCGGGGCGGGTGACGTGGTTTCCGGGGCGCGAAGCCGCCTGCTTCTGTTGCCGGCTCACGGCGCGCACGCGGAGAGAGTATTTGCAGACCTGGTCAAGCGCCGCCCACCCATGCCGCGTCCCCGAAGAGTCCGGCGGCTGGAGCGCTACGCCTGTTCTGGCCGCAATGACAGCCGCGCTGCAAATGCATTTCTGCTTCGAGTGGCTTCGACGGAAGGAGCGCGAAGCGCGAAGCGTCGAATTCCGCCTGGACAGCCTTTTGCGGGTCGAGGAACTGCGCGTCCCGCTGGATGAGACCTGTCCGTTCCATGCCGGGGCTGTGCCGCTCCAGCCGTTGCGCGACCGTCCGGCCGAGGTCCTCCGTCCTGGCCAGGAAGTTGTTTGGGAATGGCCGCTTTGCCTGAAAGCCCGGTGCCTCAACTGCGGCCACGAATTCGAGCCCCGCATGCGGGCCGCGCGCCTTCGCCGGACAGGCGCCTGTCCCCGCTGCGGCTGCAGACGCCTGCTGGAACTGGAAAACCGCAAGGGTTTCGCCGCCGGCGACCCTCTGGCCGGAAGGCCTCTGGAGGATCTGGGCTTGCCCGCCGAACACTTGTATAGTATTCGAGAGGGATCCCCAGTGGAGGAGATGGAATGAACGCGCGCAACATAGCGGTCCTGGCGGCCGTGGCCTTCCTGCTCACCTTGGTGCAGTTCTTTGCCGCCATGGGCGGGCCGGGCATTGCCGTGGGCGCCAGCTTGCTGCTCGCGTTCTTGTCCGTGCTGCTGATGAAACTTTTCGAGGTGGAGCTGCCGAACCCGTGGCTGGCAGTGGCGCCTCCTTTTTTGGCGGGCTTGCTGGGCGTCTTCCTTTGGAGTCTGGCGCAGCCCCGCCTGGACCGGCTGTACTGGATGGCGCCCGCGCTGGCGGCGATCATGGCGGCGGCCATCGTCTGGTGGCAGAACCGCGACGCGCGCCGCTGCGGCCTCTGCAATTGCAGGCTGGCGGGCAGGATGTCTTTCGTTTGCCCGCGCTGCAATCTGGAAGTGTGCGAGACCAAATGCTGGGATTTCGAAAAAATCCGCTGCCGGCTTTGCGTGCAGAATTCCGTTCCGCTTTTCCCTCCCAACCGCCAGTGGTGGGACCGCCACGTCGGCCCCCCGGCGTTTCAGGGCCGGTGCCAGGTTTGCGGGGTGGGGCCGGAGGAGGCGGATCTCCGCACTTGTCCGAAGTGCGGGCGGCCCCAGTGCATCGAGTGCTGGGACGATTCCAACGGCCTCTGCTCGCGCTGCGGCTGGCGCGTCCAGGCGCTGCCGGAATCCCTGAAAATATTTCTCACCGATCAGTCCTGAGGGGGTGCAGATTTATGGCGAAATATCAGATGTATTTCGACACCGTGCAGGGGGAAACCAAGTACAATGTCGATATCGACGATTCCGAGGTGCTCGACGACGTCCTGCATGAAATTCTTTACGACCTGAGAGAGCGCGGCGACGTCCTCCAGGGAGAGGGGGAGCCCCAGGTCGTCTGGAATGGCGTCGCTCTCGATTTCCGCCGCCCGCTGCCGGAGCAGGGCGTCCGCCCCAACGACGTGCTCCGCGTCTCGACGGTGGCCACCAACGGCTGATGCCGCAGGCCGCCTTCGAGCGCATCCGCGAGCGCCGCATCCGGCACGAGTGGGAGTGGCTGCGCCGCACCGCTCAGGCCGATCCGGCCGCGCTAGCCGTGCCGGATGCCCCCGCCGGCGCGGTCCTGCTCGCTGAAACGCCGTTTTACGCACTGGATGGCACGCCCCGCAAAGGCGTGGCTGTGCGGTTCATGTTTCCCGAATACTACCCTTCCGTGCCTTTGGAAGCCTGGCTGGCCGAACCCGTGCTGCACCCCAACGTTCACCCGGAAACCGGCTTCGTCTGCCTTTGGGACACGCGCCATGAGGGAACGTCGCTCGTCGAGGCGGTCCTGCAACTGCAGCGCGTCGTCACGTGGCACCTGTTCAATTACGACGCCGACCATCTCATGCAGCCGGATGCAGTCCGTTGCCCGGCCCTGCCGTACCGTCCGGTGAACCCTCCGCAGGACTACTACGCCGAACGCACTGCAGGCTTCCTTCCGTCCAACCGGAGAAAAAGACTAAGCTGATGGAATCCCGCCATGTCGAACGCCTCCCGTAACGCCATCCGCGCCGCGCTCCACCAGGTGCTCGGCGACAAATACGAGATCCTGCAATGGATCGGCGGCGGCGGCATGGCCGAGGTCTTCCTGGCTCGCCACCGCTTGCACGGCGCGCTGTTCGCCATCAAGGTGCTCGCCGAGCAGCTCGCCGACGAGCCGGAGATCGTCGCCCGCTTCATGGACGAAGCGCGCACCGCCGCCACGCTCGGCGGCCATCCCAACATCGCCCCGGTCTATGACGTGGGCGAATGGGGCACGCTGCACTACCTGATCATGCCCTATATCGAGGGCGAGGACGTCAAGAGCTACCTCGAACGCCGCGGCAGGCTCCACCCTTCCGAAGCCGTCACCATCATCCGACAGGTGGCCGAGGCGCTGGTCTGGGCCGGCGACCGCCGCTTCGTGCACCGCGACCTCAAGCCCGCCAACATCCGCATCGACACCAGCGGCCGCGTCATCGTGCTCGACTTCGGCATCGCCAAGGCCGGCGATGCGCCCTCCGCCCGCACCCGCGCCGGCGAGACGCTCGGCACGCCATATTACATGTCGCCGGAGCAGATCCGGGCCGAACCCTGCGACCACCGCAGCGATCTCTATTCGCTCGGCGTGATCTTTTTCGAGCTGCTCACCGGCATGAAGCCCTTCACCGGCGACTCCTACCGCGCCATCGAGATCGGCCACTGCCAGAAAGCGCCCCCCGCCCTTTGCACGCTTCTCCCCGGCATCGACCCCGAGCTGGAGCGGATCGTCAACCGGCTGCTCGAAAAGGATCGCGAGCGCCGCTATCAGTCAGCCCGTGAATTGCTGGACGATCTGCGCCACTCCTGGCGGCTGGAGACCGAGATCCGGCTGGAGCCGGTGATCGACCGCCCGGATCTGCTGGAAGCGGCGCGCAGCGGCGAGGCGGCGGACGATTTTGTCCCACCGGCGCCGGCGGAGCCGCCGGCGCCCCCGTCGCCGCCGCCTTCGCCTTCGCCCGCCAAAGCCTCCAAACCGCGCGGCGCGCTGTATGCCGTGCTGGCGCTGGTGGCGGTGGCGGCTGTGGCGGGGGTTTACTTCGCCGCCCGGAAGAGTGAGAATGAAGCGACGTCTGGGAAGGCGGCGCAGAAGCAGGAAACGCCGCAGAAAGATTTGCCGTCCGTCGTGCAGGTGGAGGGCGTTACCATGTTTCTGGTAAAAGAGGGGCCGTTCATCTTCGGCGATGACAGCCCGGAGTCTCCGAATCCTCGCGCCGAACTCCGCCTCCCGGCTTTTTACATGGACGCCACGGAGGTGTCCAACCAGCAATACGCCCGCTTCATTGAGGCCACCGGACATCCGGCGCCGCCTTCCGACGATTTCCGCTCCTCGCCTTCCCTGCCTGTCACGCACGTGAGGCTGTCCGACGCGCGCGCCTACTGCGCCTGGGCGGGCAAGCGGCTCCCTTCCGAGCCGGAGTGGGAGAAGGCGGCGCGCGGCGAAGACGGCCGCATCTATCCCTGGGGCAACCAGCCGATGCCCAATCCGGGCACGCTTGTGGCTGTCGACGACTACCCGGAACGCCAGAGCCCCTACCGGATTCTTGGCCTCTCCGGCAACGTCTTCGAGTGGGTGGACACCCCCTTTCCGGTCACCGACCGCGAGATCGAGGATATGCGGCGGGCGCTGGGTTCGGCCAGCGTCAGCCGCCATTGGTATTGCATCAAGGGCGGCAGCTTCCTGCTGAAGGACGACCGCTTTTTCCGTGTATATATGCGGAGGGGCTGGCCCGCTGACTTGCCCCACGCAGCAATTGGTTTTCGGTGCGTGAAAGATGCCCAATAAGATCCATCCCGTCCTTTCCGGCCTCCTGGCGGCCGCCCTTGCAGGATTTCTTGCCGGCGCGCAGGAGCCGCTGATCAATGCCCGAGATGCGTTCTTCTCCGCCTCGGACATGATGGCCGTGCAGAAGAAGCAGGCGCCCAAGAGGTCGGCCAAGACCGTGCCTGTGCGGCGCGCCGAGCCGGCGAGGCCGGAAGGCGGAAAGTCCGCCGGTCCCAAGCCCGAACTGGCCGCCGCTCCGCCGCTGCAGGAAGCCGAATCCTACTTCCAGACCGTGGCGCTCACGCCGGAGAGACTGCCCCCGATGGGCCTGCGCTACAGCCTGCTGAAGCGGACGCCCCAGGGCCTGGTCGAGGTGGGCGCCGACAGCGAGTTTCGCGCCGGCGACAGCATCCGCCTCAGCGTGATGGGCAACCGCCGCGGCTATCTGTACGTGATCGCCCGCGGCTCCAGCGGCGTCTGGTCGCCGCTGTTCCCCCACCCGGAATCCTCGCAGATGAGCAACGAAATCGTCCCCGGGCGCCTGTATCAGATCCCGGGCGGCGAGGGCGAGTATTTCACCTTTGACGAGCAGCCCGGAGAGGAGAAGCTGTTCGTGCTGTTTTCGGCGCGTCCGGTCGAGGACCTGGAAGAGCTCATCGGGACGCTTTCGGGCAAGCGCGCGCCCGCGCCGGACCGTCCCGCTCGCCCCGCCCCGGCGCCGACGCTGTCGGCCTCGGTCCGCTACAACGATGCCTGGGTGGATCAGCTCCGCGCGCAGGTGCAGTCGCGCGACCTCGTGTTCACCAAGGTGGACAAGGACTCGGCCTCCGCGGCATCGCCCGTGGGCGGCGGCCCTGAAGCGGCCGTCTATGTCGTCAACGCTTCCACCGCCGGCCCGGCGGCCGGCCCTGGCCGGGTGGTGGCGGAGCTAACGTTGCGGCACCGGTAAGCCGATAGAGAGCGGAGGAGGAGGCCATGCGCTTATCGGTTCTGCCCGGGATCGCCACATTCATTATTGCTGCCGGATTGTTGCAGGCTGCGCCGCCTGCCACGACGATCAAGCCGGGCGGCGCGGCGCCGCTGCGCGGCGCTCTGGACGCGCGGCCGGAAACCGGCGGGCCGAAACGGATCGAGATCATCGTCGAGCGCAGCGAGCGCGGCCAGCCGCGGCGCGTCGACCCCAGCCAGGTGTTCGAGACCGGCGACCTCGTCCGCTTCCGCTTCCGCGCCTCGTTCAACGGCTACCTGTATGTGATGAACCACGCCACCTCGGGCAGCTTCGTTCTGCTGTTCCCCAAGGAGGAGACCGGGACCATGAACCGCATCGAAGCGGGCCGAGAGTATCTGGTGCCGATGACCGAGAACGGCTGGTTCCGGCTGGAAGGGCCGCCTGGCTACGAGGTGGTCTACTGGCTGGTGAGCCCGGTGCGGCTGAGCGAGGGGCGCGCGTCGCTGGCCGTGCCCAAGGTGCCCGCGCCTGCGCCGCACCTGAACCCTTCCATCACCCCGCGGTGCGACGACACGATCTTCCGCGCCCGCGGCGAGTGCATCGATCATGCCGCGGGTCTGAAGCCGCTCGAGAAAAATGCGGCGCTGCCCGAGAACCTGGCAGGGTTTTCCGGCGCCGCCTCGCGCGAGCTGACGTTCGTCAAGTCAAACAAGTCCGCCGCCATCGCGGTGCAGGACGACAGCGAAGAGCCGTTCATCTACACCCTCCGGCTCGCCCACCGATGAGGATCCGAGTCATGAATGCCCGCCTGCCGCTGTTCTTTTTCGCCGCGGCTCTGGCCGCGCAGCCGCCTTCCGCGCCGCCCGCCGAGCAGCAGCGGGACCTGAAGTTCACCCGCGAACCCGCGCCGCCGGTGATCAAGCCGGGCGAGAGCGTGGTCATCCCGCGCAGCTACGCGCTGGTCATCGGCATCAGCGAGTACCCGAAGCTGCCGCCGCAGGGCCAGCTCCGCTATCCGGCGCGAGACGCCGCCGCCATTTATGCCGCGCTCATCAGTCCCGAGGGCGGCCAGTTCCCGCCGGAGAACGTCCGCCGCCTGATCGGCAAGGACGCCACGCTGGCCAACATCCGCCAGGCGCTGGAGCAATGGCTGCCTTCGGTGTCCAAGGACGAGGACCGCGTGGTGATCTATTTCGCCGGCCACGGCTTCGTCGCCGGCGGCAAGGCTTTCCTGGCCCCCTACGACATCGACCCCCACGACATCCCCGGCACCTCGTATCCGATGGAGAAGCTCGGGCGCGTCATCGGCGCCGACATCAAGGCCAAATGGAAGGTCCTGCTGACCGACGCCTGCCACTCCGGCGCCATTACGCCGGAGGCCGACACGCGCCAGATCAACACGAGCCTGCTGCAACTCGACCGTTCGCTGTTCTCGCTCACCGCCAGCCGCGACCGCGAGCAGTCGTTCGAGAGCGAGATCTGGGGCGGCGGGCACGGCGTGTTCACCTATTACCTGATCAAGGGCATCGAAGGCGAGGCCGATGAAAACGCCGACGGCGTCGTCACCGCTGATGAATTGGGCGAATACGTTCGCGTCAACGTCCGGCGCGACACCAAGACGCGGCAGAACCCCACCGCCGAGCGCGGCAGCTACGACCCCAACATGATCCTTGCGTTCAACCCGGCGCGCGCGCCTTCGGCGCCGCTTCAGCCGCCGAAGTTCGGCGCCCTCGTCATCGAGAGCAACATGGACGGCGTCGAAGTGTTCGTCGACGGCAAGAGCCAGGGCGTGGTCAGCAAGGGCAAGCCGCTGCGGCTGCCCGGCATCCAGCCCGGCGTGCACGTCATCCAGGGCGTGCGCATGGGCTACGAGCCCGACGGGCCGCGCGAGGAGACGGTTTACCCGGGGCAGGAAACCACCGTCACGCTCCGCATCGTCATCCCCCGAGTGCGCAAGCGCTCCGCCGTCGATGCCTTCAATGAAGGCATGGAATTATACCAAAAGGGGTTTGAGAAAAACTACCTGAAAGCCGCGGATTTTTTTCGCAAAGCGCTGAATGAAGATCCCAAGTACAGCCAGGCGGCGCTGTATCTGGGCCGCGTTTACCACGCGCTCTTTGATTACGACAAGGCCCGCAAGGCTTTCGAGCAGGCCATCGCCATCGATCCCGATTACGCCGAGGCGCAGGCGTCGTTCGGCGGCATGCTGCTCGACGTGGGCGACCTCGACGCGGCCATCCGCTATCTGACCGCCGCCTGGCAGCGCGACCCCTCCAGTTCGCTCACGCCCGCGCTTCTGGCCCAGGCGTTCACGCGCAAGGGCGCGTACGAAGAAGGGATCAAGCACGCGCGCGAGGCCATCCGCCTGAACCCGGCGCACGGCGAGGCGCACTTCTGGCTCGCCGAGGCGCTGCGCTTCAGCAAAAGCTGCCCGGAGGCCATCCCCGAGTATCAGAAGTATCTCCGCCTGAGCGACTTCGACTCCAAGCTCGCCGGCAAGCTGAATTATTACGTTCTAGGCTACCTGGCCGGCATCGGCCGGAAGAAGCGCGCGGCGCAGGCCGACATCTGGCGCGAGCTCCAGTTCATGGCCAGCTTCGGCCTTTGCGACTGCGAGCGGATCGGGCGCCGCTTCGACGAAGCGGCGCGGTGGTGCCAGCAGGCGCTGCGCCTGGACCCGGGCGATCTTTATGCGCACTACGCGCTCGGGCTGATCTTCACGGAGAAGTTCAACCAGTCGTCGTCGGCGGGCTATCTGTCCGCCGCGCGCACGCATTTCGAGAAGGTGATCGAGCTGAATCCGGACACGGGCGAAGCCGAGCGCAGCCGCAAGTACCTGGCCCGGATCAGCCAGGTGGTTTCCGAGTTGAGCCAGGGAAACGCGAGCCCTTGAAATTTTCTCCCGAACCTGATGCAATGAATCCACTAATGACGTACAATCGCATGCATACAGTTCGGGAGGAGTTCCTGGGATGAGCCTCTATCAGACGCTCTACTTCATGTCCCTGGCCGGGGGCTTCGCCGGGCTGCTCTCCTGGGGTCTCACCGCTCTTCTTTCCGCTACTCTGCTTTCCACCCGCCCGGCGATGGCGGACTTGGCCGCCGCCGCACTTCTCGGGCTCATGATCGGCCTGCTCACGGTGGCGTTTTCCGACCGGTGGTCCGGCAACCGGGTCGTCGCCCGCTATGTGCTCGCAGGCGGCCTGATCGGCCTGGCAGCCGGCATTCTGGGCGGGCTTGCGATGATGCCCATCACCGAGAACCTGGGGGAAACGCTGCCGTTCCTGGCGCGCCTGCTGAGCTGGACCCTGGTGGGCAGCCTGATCGGTCTCGGCCTCGGCTTGCGGTGGGTGATGGCGAACAAGATGCGCGTCGTGCACGCCTGCCTCGGCGGCCTGGTGGGCGGCGCCATCGGCGGCTCGCTGTTCCATGTGCTCGGCAGCCGGATTCCCGATCTCACGCAGGCGCTCGGATTCGTGCTGGTGGGGGTGGGCATCTGCTTCGGCGTCACGCTGGCGCCGATTCTGCTCCGCGACGGCGTGCTGAAGTTCGTCTCCAGCGGCGATGCGCGCGCGCAGGCCAAGTTCGGCCGCAGCGGAAAAGAGTGGGAGATCCGCCAGGGCGACACCCTGCTGATCGGCTCCCAGTCGCTCGACCTCAACAAGACGGCGTTCGCCGTGGGCGTGCAGGTGTTCATTCCCGATGCCGCCATCGCGCCGCGGCACGCGATTCTCTTTGGAAAGGACGGGCGTTTCTACATCGCCCGCCACCCCGACATCAACAACCCCCAAGGCCTGGCGCGCTACGTGCTGCGCGTCCGCGGCCGGACGGTGACGACGTCGCAGGAACTGCGCGCGGGCGACGACATCCTCGTCGGGCGCACGGCGATCAAGTTCCTCACCAAGAAAGAAGGCTGACGATGCCAGGGAGAGAGCGCATGAAAACCGGCAGCTTCGCACTCGCGCTGGCGGCGGTTGTCTTCCTCGCCGCCTTGCCGGCTTCCGGACAGAATCCCGGTCTTGACTTCGCCGAGCCGCTGAAGCTCGTCTCCTGCGAACCCGCCTCCACCGTGCCCTGCTTCCGCATGAAGCTGAACCTGGTGGACGGCGCCGGGCAGCCCTACAACGCGCAGTTGCCGCCGCCGGACAAGCTGGCCTCGCAGATCACGGTCACCATGGGCGGCCAGCAGATCACGCCGTTTTACGCCACGGCCGCCGGCGAATCGGTGGCCAAGGTGCGTGGCCGCGCGGCGCTCGTCATCGTCGACTGCTCAGGCAGCATGAAGAAAATCCTGCCGACGGGCCAGACGCGTTTCGAGGCGGCCAAGATGGCCGTCAAGTCCTTCCTCGGCCAGTTCGAGGAAGGCGTGGACCGGATCGCCGTGGTTCCTTTCGAAAGCCATCAGGTGCGCGAGCGCATCGAATCGGCCGTATTCGCCCGCACGCGCTCGGCCGCGATCGCGCAGGTGGACGCGCTGCCCGAACCGGAGCTGAGGAACAACACGGCGCTGTTTTCCGCCGTCGTCTTCGGCACCGAAACATTGCGCAATGCCTTGCCGAGGCTCGAAAAGGAGATGGGCGAATCGCCGGAGGCGATGGTCATTGTCCTCACCGACGGCAACAACGAGGTGCTGAAAGGCGATGATCTCGGCCTGCTGGCCGGCCCTGCCGGCATGGAGGAGGCTGCTCGATATGCGAAGCAGGCGCCGTTCCCGGTCATCGCCATCGGATTCGGCGAACCCGGCGCGCTGGATGAGGCCGCGCTGCGCCAGATCAGCACGAAGTACTATCTGGCCTCCGATTACGAGGGGCTGCGGCGCATTTTCACATTCACCCGCACGTTTCTGAACAACCGGCTGGCGGCGACGTTCTCTTCGCCATACCCTGACCGCGCCTCGCTGGCGGGCCAGAACCTGCCCGTCACGGTGGAGCTGAAGCTGCCCAACGGGCAGGCGCTCCGCTCGCCGGAGGTGCTATGGTCGGCGCCCCAGATGGGCGTGCCGGTCTACGCGGGCAAGTGCACGCCGGACGAGATGAAGGCCGTGCTGCAAAACCTCCCGGTGAGCGCCGGGTGGACCTCGATCATCCGCCCGCTGGGCGTGTTTGTGGGGCTGGCTCTCTTGTTATTGTTGATGTGGCATTGGGTGCCGCGCCTGGTTTGGCCCGAGCAGTTCATCGGCGTCATGCCCGGCACGGGCGCCGGCCAGGCCAAGTGGGCTTCGCAGACGAGGATCGTCAACGGAGTCATCGCAGGCAGGCCTGCGCCTCCGGGCTTCCAGAAAGGCCCTGGAGGCGTGGCGATGCCGCCTCGCAGCGCCGGCGATGCCACCGTGGTGAATCCCCAGGCCCATCGTGACTTTTCCCAGACGCGTCTCGGCAACCGCCAGGGGCCGAGCCAAAGGGAGCCGTTTTAGGCAGCGGCTCCGTGCCGCTGTCCGGGTTGTTGTTTGAATGACGACTGACTGGAAACCCAGAGAGGAGAGCATCTCATGCCGCTAGTCAAGGTGATTCGCAAGGGGGTCACCCCCTCCGTGCGAAAAGTGCCGACATCGACGGCCGCCGTCATGCTGCCCATGACCCTGAACCGGGTGGGCAAGGAGGCGGCTTCGGAGAACGAGGAACTCGTCAAGGTCGAGGACCTCAACGACGCGTTCGCCAAGTTCAAGCCCGAGCTGAATTTCAAGGCGACCGCAGGACCGGAGGAGACGGAATTCCGCGCCGAATTCAAGTTCCGGTCGATGAAGGATTTTGACCCGGAGAACCTGCAAAAGAAGCAGGAATTCCGCGACGAGGAAGGCAATATCACCTACGCGCGCAACGACATTGCCGACCTCAAGGCCAACATCGATCTGCTGTACCGGCTGAAGGACCGCTGGAAGCTGCCCGCCGTGCGGCGCGCGTGGAACAGCGAGGAGCAGCGGTCGGAGATCATCCGCGCATTGGGCCGCCTTCGCGAAGAGCTGCAAAAGGTGGCCGGAAAGGGAGGGGCTCAGTAAATGGCTGAACTGGTTGAAACCCGCACTACCGCCGAAATCCTCGGCGAAAGCGTTGCAAAAGAGCTGTTGCAGGAGATCTTCTCCGACCTCCACCCGGGCTTCATGGACGAGTCCCGCACGATCTCGTCCATCTTCACGCCCCAGTCGGCAGGCGAATTTCTCAAGCAGCTCATGGACCTGGAAAACCTGCTCACGGTCGACGACACCTATGAGCAGACGGTGAAGAAGCTGCAGGAGCAGATCGACAAGGCGGAGGCCATCCGCGACGAGCTGCTCGAGAAGCTCTTCGCCCAGATCCGCCCCATCGAGCGCAGCTACCGCCAGATCCAGCTCTTCTTCGAGAACTCGAAGGTGATGGACGGCAAGGTGCGCAAGCCCGTCGAGCTGTACGTTCTCAACGCCGACGCCAAGGCGATGAAGGACGTCTTTTCGATGAACATCGCCGCGGTGGAGAACTTCGTCCGCAAGCGGAACGACAACTTCAATTTCCGCGACGACATCTGCAACCTCGTCGTGCCCGGCATGATCCCGCAGCCGGTGCGGGAGAAGTTCGAGGACATCGCCAACATGTGGGGCATGCTGTTGATCACCGACGTCGACGACGAGAAGTCGTTCCGCAACCTCGAGCGGAACTTCCTGCCCGGCGGCAAGTATGAGTTCATGAAGCGGCCAGAAGACCGCGCCGCCGCCGACGTGGTCTGCTCCGGCTACCTCATGGCCCGGCAGAAGCACTGGTTCGAAAAGACGGTGGAGGGCGGCGACGACCTGTACGTGCCGCCTTCGCTCGTCTTCGCCGGCGCGGTGGCGCGCGCCGACGACGGCCAGGGCATGGCGCAAGGGCCCATCGGTTCGCGCTTCGGCCAGATCGTGGGCGCCGAGAAGGTGCGCTTCGAGCCCCTCATCGGCGAGATGGAGCACCTCTCCATGGAGCGCCAGCTCATCCCCATCATCCGCGACGCCGACAACCACCTGTGCTTCTTCGGCTGCCGCACGCAGGCCGAGGACCCCAACGGCGTGCTGAAGTTCTTCACCAGCTACCGCATCTTGCGTTATCTGGAGCGCTGCTGCCGCCACTACCTGCTGCAAGTGGCCGGCCAGGTGCTGACGCGCGACTTCATGGAAGAGAGCATCGAAAAGCCGCTCAAGCGGCTGCTCGACGAGCAGGTCGAGCAGGGCACGATCCTTGGCTACGACCTCTTCGTCGACAAGGACTCCAACAAGCGCATGCAGGGCATCTGCGACATCAGCCTCAATGTCATGCCCACCGGCCCGGCCGAGACCTTCGTGCTGAAGATCGACACGCCGGAATTCGCCAAGGGCGAGCAGAAGCAGTGACCGGTTTCCGTTATTAGGTTGGAGTGAATCGGGTGAGCGACGGACGCGAACACTGGGCCGGTTCGGCCGCCAAAGCCCACGAAAAAACGGGCGGCAACGTCCAGGCGGGCAAGATGCCCTTGCCCGCCGGAGGCGACGCCGCCCGCAAGGCGGAAACCGAAGGCGACCTCATCAACGAGGCGCACGGCATCCGCACCGCGCCGCGCGGCGAGTACCGCCGTTCGATGCAATTGAACCTGCCGCGCGCCGTGGGCGCCCGCATGGTTGAACCGGCCGCTCCGCCGCCCGACCTTTCCGAACGGAAAGCGTCCGATTACCTCCCGCCCGCGTTGAAAGCGCAGCTCATCGCCCAGGGCAAGTTGCCTCCGGAAGAGGGGGCTTCCTCCCTGACAGGCGCGGGCAGCGCAGTCGAAACCGCTTCAGCCGGGGGCGCCGCTCCGCAGGCCGGGACACCGCCCGCGCCCGCCGCGCCTCCGTCGCTGGCCAAACGGATCTTCGGGAAATTGTTTGGCCTCTTGGGAAAGTAACGAAGGAGGAAGAGATTCATGGCCGCTTCGCCGTACCGGTGCACCGTCACCATCGACGGAACCAAGTTCGACGCCGTGTCCACGTCCGTCCGTTTCCACACGGACAAGGACCGTACCGGCATGCCCCAGATGGGCAGCCTGAACACCAAGATCCGCGTCATCGCCGACTTTCACGATGACAAGAACCTGCCGTTTTCGGCGTTGAAGAAGTTCTTCGACCTGGCCAACGTCGTCACCCGCGAAAAGATCAAGGACATCAAGATCGAGTACTGGAAAGACGACAGCCACGAGGACGCCCTTGTCAGCTTCGGCTTCAAGGGCTGGATCAGCCGCTTCGAAACCTCCAACCCGCACCCTCTCGGCATGGCCGGGCTGCGCACGGAAGAGGAGTTCGCCAACAACCCCGCCACCGCCTACCCGAGCCTGAACCACGTCCTGGTGCTCGATCTCGAGCCCACGCTCAACCAGGAGAAGTTCAAGGACATCAAGATCAGCAAGTGAGGGGCCTGTCAAAGGAGCAAGGAGGATAAACCATGCCGAATCCCTATCGCAGCACTGTCACCATCGACGGCACCAAGTTCGAAGCCGTCAGCAGTCAAGTTGTTTTCACCACCGACAAGGACAAGGCCGGCATGCCCGAGATGGGCAGCCTCAAGACGCGCATCCGCGTCTGGGCCGATTTCCACGACGACAAGAACCTGCCTTACTCGAGCCTGCAAAAATTCTTCGATCTGGCCAACGTCGTCACCCGCGACAAGATCAAGGACATCAAGATCGAGTTCTGGAAGGACGACAGCCACGAGGACGCCCTCTGCTGCTACAAGTTCAAAGGGTGGATCTCGAACTACGAGGTGTCCAACCCGCCGCTGGAGATGGCAGGCTCGGCCCAGGGCCTGAACCACATGATCGTGATGGATCTCGAGCCTGTCATGAACCAGCAGAACTTCCAGGAGATCACCTTCAGCACCTAGGCCGGGCTCGCCGGCGCCCCGCGGGCCGCCCGGCCCTGCCGGCGCGGCCCGTTCCGGGTTCTCCCAGAAAGGAGCAGGCGCCATTCCATTCATTGCGTTCCCTCTCCGGCTCGACAACGGCTTTCTGCGCCGCACGGACGAGGCGGAAGCCGTTCTCCGGTTCATCGAAATGATGGCCCGCACGCCCGGCGGAAGCTGGGCCGGGTGTTCCTCGTTCGGCGTGCGCCAGTTCTTCGAAAACATGAGGCTGCGCCCGGAAGGCCTGCGTCAGGCCGAGAAGGCCATCAACGACACGCTGGCCGACCTCGGCATCAAGCATTACCGTCTCAAGTCCATCCAGAAGGAGCCGGGGTCCAATCCGGATGTGGATGTGTACTCGGTGACGCTCGTCTCCACCGAGGACCCGTCCATGACCTGGTCGGCCCGGCTGGGCGATTGATCCCGCTCCCTTGGCGGGCGGGCAGGGTTGAAGCAGAATCCAATGCCATATCAGCGCGCCACGGCGATCGAAATCGACAGCAAGATGCGGGAGGACTTCCGCAAGCGGCTCAAGGAATACGGAGTCAGCGCGGAAACCACCGATCCCGTCCTCGCGGTCCTGTTCCGCACCTTCGCCCAGCAACTGGAGAACCTGTATGGCGACACGGGCCGCATCCGCCTGGCGCTGCTGGACGAGCTCATCGCCGGACTCGGCATCGAACCCCGCAAGGCGCGCCCGGCGCAGGCGGTGGTCCGCATCCTCGGCGCCTCCGCGCCCGTGCACATCGACGCCGGCGCCGTCCTGCGCAGCCAGTCGCCCACGGGCGAACGGTTCAACTTCAGCACCGACGCCCCGGTCACGGTCTCCGGCGCGCAGATCATTCTCGCCGCCGTGTATGAGAAGAACACGCTCCGCCTCCTGCCCGGCGTGGAGATGCCGGAGAATTTCCTCGCCGCTCGCCCCGCTCTGGACCCGGTCAAGGTGAATCTGGGGCCGAACCCGGCTCTGTTTCTGGTCATCCAGCCGCCCCCCAAGGAGCATCTCGGCGGCCACAGCGTGTATTTCGACCTCACCCCGGACGCGCGCCCCGTCCAGGAAGCCCTGGGCAGCGAAACCTGGTGCCTGGCCGGCCCGCAGGGCGAGTTCTCCGCGCCCGGCATCCTGCGCCCGCGCCCCGCCAACGCCGGACTCCGCCGCCTGGAATGGCTGGTCCGCGCCGCCTCCGCCGCCACCGCCGACGAGCTCCAGGACAAAACGCCCATGCTGCCGCCGGGCTTCTACGCCGGCCGCGTCTTCCTGCTGCCCGCCATTCCTCCCGAAAGGCAGTTCCTTTGCACGATGCCGCGCGGCCTGGAGCCGCCGCTCGGCCGCATCTTCGGCCGTGAAGCCCAGCACCTGTTCTCCCAGCCGCGGGCCTGGATCAAGATCACGTTCCCGCGCGACATCCCCCCGCTGCACACCGCCGTCGGCGGCGTCTTTCTCCACGCCATCACCGCCTCCAACGTCGAGTGCTTCAACCAGACCATCGTTTTCGAGAAGCACGGCACCGCCATCCCCATCAGCCGCGAAGGCGGCACGGACTGGCAGCTCGTCAGCCCGCTGTCGATCATTGGTGAAAACGACACGCCCTATCTCGACGAGATGGCCCCGTCCACCGATCCGAACGTGGGCCGCTACGCCATCCGCAACGGCCGCATCGAGATCACGCCCGCCAGGTGGCCCGACGGCCGCCCGCAGTCGCTCGTGAACATCCGCGTCTGGATCAGCGCCGGCGAGGCGGCCAACCAGGTGGGCCCCGGCATGATCACCTCGATCGAGCTCAAGGGCGCCGGCTCTTCGCTGCGCGTCCTCAACCCGACATCGGCCGCCGGCGGCACCAGCAGCGAGTCCTTCGCCACGGCGCAGGAGCGCTTCTCCGCCGCGCTGCTGTCGCGCGACCGCGTAGTCACCCGCGCCGACCTGCTCGCCGTCGTGCGCGCCTTCGACCGCCGCATCCGCGACGCGCGCATCGCTTCCGCCGTGGAGCGCGTCGGCGGGGCGCTGCGCCGCGTCGAGCGCGTCACCGTAGCGATAGACCGCGAGGATTTCACCGATCCCGAGCTCGAGGCCTCCTACCTGCGCGACGAGCTGCAGTCGCTGCTCGCCTCGCGCTTCCTGCACGACATCGACCTGAGCGTGCGCACGGAGTGGGTGGAATCATGAGCCTGGTGATGCCGGACCTCTCCTCCAGCTTCCACGGCTTTCATCACACCGTGGACTCGGCGCTGGAGGTGTTGTCGAGCCTGGGCATCTCCACCGGGCGCATCACCATCACGATGGAAGGGCCCGGCTACCCCTCGCGCTGGGTCGTCTCGCAGTCGCCCGCCGCCGGCGCGCCCCTGCGCCCCGGCGACGCCATCCAGTTGCGTATCGCCGGGCTCGGCTACTTCAATCACCTGCCGGTGCCCTTCTGGGACGCGGGCGGCGAGGCCGAGATCGGCACGCGCGAGATCGTCTCCGTCATCGATGATCCGTTCCAGAAAGCCGCCCACTGGCTGCGCGAAGGCGCACGGCTGTTCGACATCAGCGAGCGCAACCTGGACGCCTGCGCGCGGTGGATCTCGCTGTTCGGCCTCGACCCCGAGCAGTGGCCGCAGGAGCTGTGGTTCCGCCTCTCGCTGCTGCTGCCGAGCCTGCAGTCGCTCGCCGGCAAGGAGCACGGCATCCGCTTTGCTCTGCAGCTTCTGCTCGACCTGCCGCTCGAGACGATCCGCCGCAAGCCGCGCCTGCGGTATCTGGCCGAGGAGGACCTGAGCCTGCTCGGCGAGGCGCACAGCCGCCTGGGCGTGGACTACGCTCTGGGCGACCACATCGAGGACCTGGCGCAGCTCGTGCTCGTCATCGGTCCGGTGCCGCTGGAGACGTATTACAAATTCCAGCAGGAGGAGCACCGCTATCTGCTCAACGCCACGCTGTATCTGGTCACCACGTGCCACCAGAAGTGGACCGTGGAATGGAGCGTGGCCGACCGCCGGCGCGCGCCGCGCCTCGGCGTGGAAGCGCTGAATTCGCGTCTCGGCCTCAATAGTCACCTGGGCGCCGCCGCGCCCGCAGGGGTGGAAGCATGAGACCCGCCTATTTCAAAGTCACTTTCGATGGCAATGACATTCATGACCTGAGCCCGGGCGCCATTCTGGAAGAGGCCCGCATCGAGTACGGCATCAACGAGCACGCCCGGTGCACGTTGCACTACCGCCAGACGCCCGACCAGCGCTTCCCCGTCGAGGACCTGCTCGGCAAGCCGATCCAGGTCATCGCGGTTGACTCCGTCGGCGCGGAACTGAAGCTGTTCACCGGCGACACTATCGAGGTCGAACTGGACTACGACATCAGCGGCGCCTGGAACCTGCGCGTGGAGGGCGCGTCGCGCACGCTCCGCATGGATCTTGCGCCGCGGCACCGCTCCTATCCGCCCGCAACCTGGCGGGCCCAATTCGAAAAGGTTGCAGGCTACTCCGGGCTTTCAGTGGTGATCGACGCCTCCCCCGCGAGAATGGCCTCCGAAGGCGGCCTTCTGCAGATTGGGGAAACGGACTTCGAATTCTTCCACCGCTTCGTTGATTTGCTAGGCTGCGCGTTCCGCGCCAAGGCGGACGGGCTGCACATCATCGACCATTTCATCGACGCCGGCTGTAGCGTGGAGTGGCGTGCGGAGGGTGGTTTGCTCGATTTCCGCCTCGTCGGCCGCCTCGCCCCGCAGGAGTTCCGCGGCTGGATTTACGACAGACGGGAGTCCAGGAGCTACGTCGAGACCCGAAGCGTGTCGCCGCCCACGTTCGGTCCGGCGGCCGCATTGATCGGCGCGGCAGAAGGGCAGTCCTCGGAGCGGCAGTGGCGCGGGGAACTCGTCGATCCCTTGCTCGCCGTCGACCAGCGGGGGCTCCGGAAGGTTCTCGATCTCGAAGCGGCGCGCGCCGCGCAAAGCCGCGTTTACGCGCGCGGCGTCTCCCGGGAAGCGTCCATCCTGCCCGGAGCCAAGCTCACCATCAACGGCCCCATTGAAACCGCCGGCGACTGGGGCGTGCTCAAGGTGATCCATCATTGGACCAGCGACGGCTACACCAACGAGTTCATCGCCTCGCCCTTTACCCAGCCTCTGGTCTGGAACCGCCCCGTGCGGCGTCCGTGGACCGGGTTGCTGGTCGCCCGGGTGACGCGACTGGGCGAGAGCGGCAAGATGGGCAGGGTACAGGTGCAGTTCCCCTGGGCCGAAGGCGACCCGTGGTTGTGGGTGCCGTTCCTTTCGCCCAATGCCGGACCCAACCGCGGCGTGTATTTCTCGCCGGAGGTGGGGGACGAAGTTCTCATCGGCTTCGAGTTTGGCGACACAACCCGTCCCGTCATTGTGGGCAGCGCCTGGAACGGCGCCCACACGCCGCCGGCCGCCGCAGTGTACGGCGGCGAGTACGGGAGCAACGACGTCAAGCGCATCGTCACCAAGAGCGGCAACCGGCTGGTGTTTGATGACAAGGAAGGCAAGGAGACGATCGTGCTCGCCACGCCGCAGCATGTGCGCGTGTCGCTGTTCGACGAAGGCTCGAAGCTGCTGCTGCATTGCGACGGCGACATCCACATCCACGCCGGCGGCACCATCCACATGAAGTGCAGCCAGTTCCTGAGGGAAATCGGATAAGGAGGAACCATGTCCCTTTTCGACGGCAGGATCAAGACCGGCACGCGCATCGATCTGGACGGGGATGACTTTTCCCCCAACATGGGCGCGCTTGTCGGCTCGTCCAACAAGGAGGACGTCCTCAACCACGGCACCCTCAACCAGGTGGTGCAGGGCAATGTCACAAGGCTGTTCTGTGTGAACGAAACGATCACGGTCAACGCGAACCAGACCCTCACCGTCTTGGCGAACCGGTCTGCCACGATCCTCGCCAACGACTTGCTCAACGTCGCTGCCAACCTGACCGAAACGGTCGGCGGCATGGTCACGCAAATTTACGGCGGCGGGCAGATGATCACCTGCGCGGGACCGCATATGCGGACGGATATCTCGGCGAGAATCTATCTGTGCTCGGGCGGGACTTTTATCAACGGCGGGCCTAAATACGAGTTCAAGCCGTTCAAGGGCGGTGTATACCCAGTCTCCCAGATGAACTACGGTCTCTCCGCGAACCTCGCGGCGGTGAAGGTCGACGTTGTCATAGCGAAGAACCTGAGCACCGCGATTACCACCAAGTGTCAAGGGGTCGTCAACAAGTTGGTGGCCGGGATCCGGAACACCGCGCAGGCCGCGTGCATCGCCATCCACCTCATGCGT
>Ga0308414_1000916_pt1 | contig 19250 bp, 21 predicted proteins | sample HotsprSampleOS50_FD_205667 | JGI IMG/M metagenome (GOLD analysis project Ga0308414, IMG submission 205667) | Hot spring phototrophic mat microbial communities from Octopus Spring, Yellowstone National Park, Wyoming, United States - 20090730_OS50 ...
CATGCCTTGAAAATCCCCGCCCGAAGGGCGGAATGCTCACTAACGGGAAACGCTCGGTTTCCATTTCAGGCTGAGCCGGAACAGGCCGATCCTTGCCGAGCGCGGCAACTCCGATTTCGACATCCGTCACAATCTCGCGATCAGCCATGTCGTCGAACTGCCCGTCGGACGCGGACGCCGTTTCGGCGCGAACATGCCCCGTGCGCTCGATGCCGTGATCGGGGGATTCTCGCTCGCCGGACTCGCGCAGCTTCGCACCGCGCTCCCCGTCTATCTCAGTTCCGGTGTCGACTACGCTGACGTCGGCATCACTACCAGTCCGCGGCCGGCGCTACGCCAGGGCTCGCTCTCGGACCTCTATTCGAACGGCCGCTTCGACAAGACTCAATTCTGGCTGCCGAAAGCAGACGCCGACCAGCGGCTCGGCAACCCAGCCAACGTCATCGATCCTTACGCCGTCACACGCCGCAACTCGCTGTTCGGACCAGGCGTACGGTTCTACGATCTTTCGGTGATCAAAAAGTTCCCCGTCTGGGAAGGCATGCAACTCGGCTTCGAGGCGAACTTCTTCAACATCTTCAATCGGGCGATTCTCGGGCCGCCCATCGGGGTGCTCAGCGACGCGCGCTTCGGCCGCGTCACCGGAACTCTTGCTGGAAGCAATCCGCGACAAGTCCAACTCGGGCTCAAGTTGGCGTTTTGAGGTTCGAATGAAAATCAGCCGGCGTTCCACACTCGGAGGAATCGCATTGCTCCAAGCAAACGCGCAGAGCCCTGCGCCCATCAAACGGCCGAGTCCCGAGGTCATGTCGGCGTTTTGGGAACCGCTCGACCGCCAGATGATCGATTGGCTCGCTCCCGCGAGTTCGTCGCACGTGCTCGATGCGGGCTGCGGTCCGGGGGATCATGTGCGTCTGTTCGCCGAGCGATGCAAGGTTACGGGCGTGGACCGCAGGCCAGAGGTGCTGGAAACCGCGCGCCGCCGGCTCGACGGCAAGCAGTTCGCCCGGAATGCTACGCCGCGCGAAGCCGACATCACGAAACTGCCGTTCGAGGATGCGGCGTTCGATCTGGTATGGTCGAGCCACGTCTTCCACGGACTGCGAAACATCGCGGATGCAGCGCGCGAACTGAAGCGCGTCTTGAAGCCGGGCGGGCGTTTTGCTCTGCGCGAGAACCGCGTGCTTTCGGCGGTCCTGCCCACCGATCTCGGCTTTGGCCCCTTTGCCATTGAGGCTCGCGCTGACTTGGCTTTCACCGAATGGCTCGCCAAAGACCGCGCCAATAGTGGACGTTATCCCCACCTCTGGGGCCAAATCCTGCGTGATGCCGGACTGCGCGGCGTGCACGCCAAGTCATTCCTGCATGAAGCCAACCCGCCGTTCACCGAAGTTCAACAAGAGTACTTGCGCTACCACCTCCGGCGCAAGAGCGAATGGGATGTTTCCGGTGAGGATAAGCGGGCACTGCGTGACATCACCGATCCGGCCAGCCCCCGGTATGTCTTGAACCGGCCGGATCTCTACTACGTTTCGGTCTCGACCATCTATCTCGGCGCCGTCTGAGGTGGTCTGCGCCGCCGCCAGCGCTCCGCGATCGTCACAATGGCCGCCATGCGGGTGATGGAGGTGACCGTTGACAAGATAGTCTACGTGATCTCCGTGCGGGACCGCTTCGTGGCCACAGCCCGCGCCATGCCGATGGCCGGCATCGCGACCCGCGCAAGCATGATTCGGCGTGCAGGCCGCGAGCACGTGCTCGTCGACGTGATCGCCATGCAGCTGATGCAGGTGACCGCCGCCGCGTACCGGATCTGGAAACAGAATGTCCTCATCCTCACACCAGACATTGACAAATCCACGCTTCTCGATTGCCTCGGGTGAGCAAGTCAGCAAAGGAGTTGAGTTCGAGATTACGGGCCGCATTCAGCGGAACTGGTCTGTGGCCGCCAACTACGCCTTTACCCAGGCGTTTGTTATTAGCCACGACAACAGCATCAGCATCCGCATCGGGTCACCGCTGCCGCGTGTTCCCCGGCATGCTCCCGGGGTCCTGAGCACGTACCAATTTGACCGTGGCGCGCTGACCGGCCTTAGAGTGTGGAACTAAATAAAGTTTACATCGTTACCTGGGCGTGGGGAGAGGTCGTAGTTCCATTCGCCGTGGAAGGTATGGCGCTGCAGAGAGAGCGCTTGGATTTGAGCATCAGTAACCTCGACGCCGGTCGGGTAGAGTTCGGGATCCAGTTCAGCGCGCACGCGCAGGCCTTTGCGGGTCGTTGTTGCAGCGATCAACTCGACAACGACCTCATGGCTGGTAAGGGGGCGTCCGCGCCAGTTCATGCTGATGTGGGAGAACAGCCGGTGTTCGATCTTGTTCCATTTGCTGGTGCCGGGAGGCAAGTGGCAGACGGTAACGGTCAGTCCTGTTTCGTCGGCGAATTGCTGCAGTTCGACCTTCCACAATCGTAGCCTGTAGCCGTTGCTGCCGCCGCCATCGGCGCAACTGAGAAGTTGCGATGCCGAGGCAAGCATGGCCCGTCCCATCGCCATCCACCAGCGCCGGATGCTGGCGACGGCGAAGCTGGCAGTGTCGTGGTCGCGACCGACGGTCACCCAGCCCAGGTTCTTCCCCACATCATAAATTCCGTGAGGAATACCTTTCTCCTTGCCGAAATCATGAACCTGGACGGGCTCGGGGTCGCCCTTGGGCTGCCATTCCACCCCTCCGTTCTTATATTCGCCAATCAATTCTTTCTTCTTGGTGTCCACGCTGATCACGGGCCATTGGTGCGCCAAACTGTTGCGCACCTGTTCGTTCAAGTAACGGAACTGGGCATCCCGATCAGGATGATTGCTGCCCTCTTTTGTCTTGATGTCGGCCTGCAAGCTATAACCCATTGATGCCAGCAGTTCGCCCACCACGCGATGGCTGACCGGATGTCCCGCATCTGCCAGCGCTGCTGCCAACTGGCGCGTACTCTTGCACGTCCAGCGAAGCGGCGACATCGGATCCCCCCCCGCGAGTCTGGATCGACGAGCCGGTCCAGTGCCTCCAGGATTTGCGGATCGCGCTCGGTCAAGGGTTTGCGCCCGGCACCGGCCTTGCGTAAGCGCCCCAGTGGCACACCTGGCTTGCGCTGCGTCAACTCGCCGAGGCCTTTGTGAATGCTCGACCGGCTCATTCCGGTCGCCAGAGCCACCGCAGTGATTTCCCCCATGCCCGAGAGATCTGGCTTCGACCGCTGCCGCGATCCGCCGTTGCCTCTCGTCCAGGTAGACAAACAGAGTACTAAACTTCTGTTTCAAACGTTCTTGAAGCTCCATGGATCCATCATCGGGCCAGATCAGCTAGATGTAAACTTTATTTAGTTCCAGACTCTTAGCCTCGGCACGGGCGTCTACGGCGCAACCCGCCGGGGCATTTCCGTGCTCAGTCCGATCCTGTTGAACGGCTACACGCACGGCGAGATCTTTGCCTCCTATCAGCGCGAACACTGGAGGCTACGCATCAACGTGAAGAACGCACCCTTGGCTCCGCGGCCGAGAAGCTTCTACCAGCTCAGGAGCTTTTGGACAGATCGCGCCTGTCGTTTGCTAACGATAAACTCCTGCTGATTCGCCAAAGTCAGCAGCCAGCGTTGGCTGCTGAGCGGCGCCATCTTCGCGACGTGATCCAGGTTGACGAGACTGTTTCGGTGGACCCTCGCGAAGTTCAACTCGCAGACCTTTTCATGAATGGTCTTGAGCGGCTGCGTCGCCAAGTAGCGCTGCTTCCGCGTGATGATCCACACCAGTTCACGTTCCGCCTGGAACGCCAGCACCTGGCTGCTGTCCAGCAGAAAGTATTCCTCGCCGAGCCTGCCAACGATCTTTCGTGGCCGGGGTGAAGGCGCCTGTTGAGCAACTTCCTGCAACCGCGCGACGCTCTCAGCCACGGCAAGTGAGTTCTTGCGGAGCAGGCGAACCCTTTCGACACTCTTGATGAGCCGATCTTGACCCACCGGTTTCAGCAAGTAGTCGATGGCGCCCGCTTCAAACGCCCGAAACGCGTGCTGATCGAAGGCCGTGACGATGACGATGCAGGGCGGGTCGGCGGTGGCGAGGCTGCGAACCACCTTGAAGCCATCCATGACCGGCATCTGGAGATCCAGGAACACCAAGTCCGGCCTCAACGCGGCGATGCGATCGAGCGCTTGTTCTCCGTTCTCCGCTTCACCGACCACTTCGATGCCTTGGAGGTCCTCCAGTTCCTCTCTCAGGACTTGTCACGCAATTGGCTCATCGTCCACCAAGAGCGTCTTGAGACAAGCAACCTTCATCGCTTCTTTCCTATCTACCATGGGACCAGGGAAGACGCCGCAAACAAAAGAGCAGACGGGCTGAAGGTGGCTGCCAGCGGGCGCTGGGGAACGACGAACGGCCTTCACCATCATGCCGGGGAAGCCGGCGTCGACGGCCGCACATCCGCATGGATCGTCACTGGCTTTTCGTCTACGCAAATTACTGGTTCTTCAGGGTTATACGGTCGCTCGCAGACTCCCAGAACATCTTCCATGCATTCGATATAGTCGTCGTCAAGTTCGGGCACGCACCACATTTTTTTCCCGCCACGGCAGGAGGTCGTGGTTCACCAGCAAGATCCGAACGGCTTCTCTTCCTATCCGCGGCGCCAACCGTCGCTTGACGGCCTCCTCGGCGACCAAGCGCACCGTCCAACGGGCGAATCCGGTGGGAGGGTCGCTACAAACCAAGGCGATGATGCGCTATTTCTGCTGGTCGTCCAAGATCGGTGCGGCACCGGGGCGCTCCTTCTCGTAAAGAGCTCCTTCCAGCCCGTGTTGTTGGTAGCGGCGGATCAAATTGCGGACGGTTTGCGCGCTCAGGCGGGTCGACTTGGCGCCTTGAGGAGCGCTCGCGCCATCGGCGAGGTGAAGGAGGGCGAGGGCGCGGAGGACGACGCGGACTTGCTGGACGGCGCTTTTGAGCAATTGGCCAGTTCGGATCGGTGGGGCTTGGAGAGCTGCAGGCGAAGAGCCGGCCGCGCCATATCCGAGTGTGGCTTAAGACAGAATCGAATGGAAATGCTTTATTGCAAAATCTCCAGGCGGTCAAAGAACTAGTTATGCGGTCGAAGCACTAGCGACGGAACGCCGGTAGCCCTCTGCCGACAATCGCCAGCAGTGCCGCGCACCAAACCGTAAGGATTCCCACTGGCCAGAGAACATCACGGAGTGAGAACTTCAACTGGCCGCCCGGCGGAGTTGGCACAGATGCGAGGTCTTCCGCCGTCAAGTCCCGCAGAAGAAAGATGCGCGGCGCGAAGAAGCCGTGCCATGCTTCGGTAGCAGTCACTACCTCTTGTTCGAACCGCGCGAAGTGCGTGATTGATGTCCCTGCCAACCCATCGGCGAGAGACTGGAAGGCCACTACGGGCGATAAAACCGCCAACCGCGAAGTAAGCGACTCCACAGCCATCGTGCGTTGCGCCGATCGCTCCTCAAAAGGACGCGTGCCTTCAACAGATGCCAACGCCGGAGCATAGACTCGCCTTGCGTCGCGGGACGCCGGCCCGCCCGGAATGGGCTTCGTCGCGGCAGCAACCGCTTCAGGAGTCGGCCGCCAATCAGGATGTTGCGCATAAACGCGCTCCGTGAGTGCAGGCAGCTTCTCGTCGAGATCGCGCTCCAACTCGCGAGCCGCCAGATGCGTTTCCAGGCGATTGACGGGCGGGACTATCGCACAGGCCGTAACGTCGATCAAGGCCGGCACGATCCAAACAGCCGCGAGCCAAGCGGTACCCAGAACTCGGATCGCAGCCGCAGGACTCGCGGCGCGTGCGTTTGCCCACACCGAGGCTGTAGCCCATACACCCGCGTACATCGCGAGACTGACTGCCCACACAGCGGTTCGTCCCCAACCATCCGCCGTGGTTCCGCCAGAAGCCGCTACGGCGCCAAGACCCGTGATCGCGCTCATTCCCCACAACAGCGCGGACGGCAGCGCGACTCGCAGCAAGGCGACTCTTATAGGATTCGTCGCGTTCAATACAACCAAAGGCCACGTGCCGTTCTCCCGGCTGGCCGAGACCGCCGTATGCGTCGCCGTAAGAATGCCCAAGGGGAGCAGCCACAACACAACAAAGGAAAGATCGAACGGTCCAGCAGCAGGGATCAACGGATTCTCCAGCGGCGGCTCCGGTTCAGCTTTGTAGATGGACACCTGACGAACCCGGCTCCGCCGTAAGGACTCACCGGGACTCAACGCGGCCGTACCGTCTACGGGAAGCCACATCACCGCGAAGCTATTCGGGCCGCCTACGAGTGACGCACTTCGTGTGTCGGACCACGTGCCCTTGGGCGCATTGGCGCTACGCCGCAACCGTTCCCAACGCTCGCGATAATCGCTTGACGCCGCTGTCACCTGCTTCTGTTGCGCACTTGCGCGATCCACGCTTTGTGCGCATCCGTAGAGAAGCAACACAGCATAGACTCCCGCAATCGTCCACCATGCCGTTTCGCGGCTCAGGAGCCCGAACTCCAGTCGCACCGCCTTCATCGCACCGTCTCCGCCATACGCTTCGCGGACAGGACGAAGAACCCAGCAGCCAAACCGAGCCACGCTCCCAGCACGCCTAACTCCCACACGTGTTGCCGCACGGCCCAGGTTGCGTCGGGCGTCTCGTAGCGGAACGCCGGGATCGACTCCCAGTAGGCGCGCGACACGCGCAGGTCCCAGCCAGTGCCTTTCGTGCCCTTTTGGATGGCGTCGTTGGTGGCCTCGACAAATTTCCGGCGATATCGCTCAGCGGCGTTGGAGAAGTCCTCCGCGTGAGCCAGGTCTGTTCCCGCCACGCCTTGGCTTACCGCGCGCGCAGCCATCGTGGGTCCAAGCCCCGAAAGCGCCAAGTGCCACCGCTCCTGCGTTCGATGCAACTCAAACAGTTGCTGAAAATGCTTCTCGAACACTTCTTCATAGTGGGCATCCGATCCCTTGAGCATGATTCCTGCGTAGCCCACGGGAAGGTCCTCGATCCGCGACACGTTGTAACTCTTGAGCGTGTCTTCAATCAACTGCTTGGACCACTGTTCCACCCACGGGGTGCCGTCTTCCCTGGTCGAGATGTCGTGCTGAATCGCGGCGCGAAACTCCTCGACCGAAGGCTCCCGCACCACCAGGCGTCCGATTGACCCCGCGATGCGAGGCGCGACGAACGTACTCGCTGTCCACAACGCCAAGAGCACCGCTGACGTCTTACTGGAGGACCGGACACGCGCCGACACTCCCAGCACCAACAACACCCACACTGCGGCATACACCGCATGGAGCACTTGCAGGCAGGTGTAGCGCGCCCAATCTCCACTCGCGCCGAGTTGCCAGACTGCGACCCCTTCGAGGAGCGCCTTCGCGACCAGGATCACCGCCGCAATGCTCATGAGTGCCGCGGCCTTGCCTCCCAGGATTTGTCGAGGTCCGATGCCCGTGGCCATCAATTGCGCCAACGTGCCCGATTCCCGTTCTCCTTAAATCGCGTTGTATCCCACCAGAATCACCAACAGAGGGATAAGCGCCAACGCAAGCATCGATGGTGAGAGTCCCGCCATTCTTCGAGCGCTGGTAGCTTCTTCCACCTGCGGATGAATCGCGAAGTGCCGCTCATGCGTTTCGAGGGGCTGCGCCTGCCCGATGAACTCCGACACACCGGGATCGAGTAGTGCCGTCGCAGGCAACGGCCGGAAGGCGACGATCCCGTAGTGCGCGGCCGAATGCGGATGCCGCGACCCTTGCGTGAGCCACTGCTCCCGAACTTTCTCCGACGACGTGCGCTTCCACTCTTCGTTCGCGCGAAATCCAGCCAAGGGCGCGAATACACTCGTGGCCAGGAGCAGCACGCTCACGCCCGCCAACACGTGCGAGGAGCGTTCACGCGCTAGCGCCCGCAGTTCCCGTCCGGCGATCCTGGTCCACATCATCGCTAAAACAGGTACGAAGTAGCCACGACCGCATGGCGCGATGCCTGAGGAACCACCATCGACCCTTGAGCCTCATACCACTCGACATTGTTGAGGTTCTTCACATTCGTTTGAAACTTCCAGTGCCGCGTTCGATACGCGAAGTACAAATCGACGCGCCCATAAGACGGAATCAGCGTCGCGACATTCGGCAGCCGGGCCTGTCGCTGGCTTGCCGAGTACACGCCGCCCCCGAAACTGAACCCCGTGAGCCGTCCGTGATCGATATCGTAGGTGCTCCACAATCCCATCGAATGCTTCGGCACACCCACCAGTTTGCTGCCCACACGTAAGCGGTTGTCCTGGCTCACGTGGGCGTCGATCGCTGAGTAGTTCGCGATCACATTCCACTGGCGCGTCAACCGCCCGGTCAGTTCTACTTCGACGCCTTTGCTGCTTTGTTCGCCGGTCAGGATGCTGAACCGGTTATCCACGGGATCGGGTGTGGGCACGTTGCTGCGCTCCAGTTTGTAGACGGTCGCCGTCCCAAAGAGGCGTTGCCCCAGAAAGTTCTGCTTGATTCCGGCCTCCCGCTGGCGCCCGCGCTGCGGATCGAATCGCTCGCCGGTGCGGCTGATGCCGTACTGCGGCAGGAAAGAGTTGGTGTGGCTGAAGTAGATCGACGTCTCGCGGAACGGGTTATAGAGGACGCCCACGCGCGGTGCAAAGTTGAAGGTTGACCGGCTGTTGGTCCGCACTCCCGTCAACGGATCTTTCGAACGCTGATCCACGAAGTCGGCGCGTCCTCCCACCAACACTTTTAGATTCGAGCGCAACGTAATCTGATCCTGAAAATAGTTGCCGGATATGTTCGAATACGTCTTGTCTCCGAACAGCGGGAAGGAAACAGAAGCCGGAAGATTGCCGTAGACCGGATTGATGCGGTCGATCGTCGTCCCCGACCCGGACAGGAATGTGTAGCGGAACTCCCAGCGGACCAGTTCAGCCCCAAGCACCAGATTGTCTTGTATCGGGCCCGTCTTGAAGCGGCCATAGACTTCGTTTTGCCGGGAGTAGTTTTGGGACATTTCGTCTGTCTTGAAGGCGGAGCGATTGATGGTGCGCCGGTTCGCCTGCAACGATGTCGGATTGATCAACCCGGGCTTAGCTTCCGATACCAGCCCGTTCAGGGCGCTCCGCAGGTTCCAGTTGTCGGAGAAGGAGTGAGACAGTTCCGCCGTGGTCATAGCCTGTTGCGTTCGCGTGAAGTTGAAGCCAGGCTCGCCATAGTAGAGATTGATCGGCCGGGCGAAGAACTCCGGCTCAGGAAAGTAGCCCGTGTCGAACAGGTAGCGGAAGCGCTGCAACTCCGTGTGGACTCGAAGGGTCGTTCGCGGCTTCATGCGCCAGATCAGGGCCGGCGACACATACTGGCTCTCCTGCCTGACGAAATCCCGACGACTCTCGGTCTTCTCGTAGGCGCCGTTCAAGCGAAACAGCAGCGATTCCGAACGATTCAGCGGCGTGTTCAGATCCAGCGTCGGCCGCCACAGCCCGAACCCGCCAGCCTGCATCCCGATCTGCGCGGTGCGCTTCGGATGGGGACGCTTCAACACCGTGTTCACGATGCCGCCGACTTCCTGCTGTCCATACACAATGGACGCTGGCCCTTTCAGAAATTCAGTACGTTCGACACGCTGCACATCGCGCGCCGAGAGGAATGTGTAGTCGCGGAAACCGTCGCGCAGGTTGCCTCCCGTGAAACTGCCGCGACATCCTCGGATGTAGTAGTTGGCCGACGACAGGCCTCCGTATCCCGGCGACGCGCGAACCCCTGCGACGTTGTCCGCCAATTCCGCCAGACGCAGCACCTGTCTGTCCTCCACCACCTTGCGCGTAATCACCGACACCGCCTGTGGCGTATCGATCAATGGTAGATCGAGTTTGGTTCCCGCCGTCGCACTCTCTGGCCGATAGGTGTCGCTCTCCGCGATTACGGTTACTGATTCCGACACCGGCGCAATCTCGAGCTGGATGGTGATGTCCGGGTTCGGACCTTCGGTCAACGTGATGTCCTGTTTCTTTTGCGTAAACCCGTTCCGCGAGACCGTCAGCCGCGCACTGCCTGTTTCGACATTCTCGAAGACGAACTCGCCGCGAGCGTCGGATACGGCTTCTCGCCGTACCAGGCCACGCTCCAAGGCCACACGCGCACCGGGTAGCGCCGCTCCCGAACTCTCCTGAACGACACCACGCAAAGTGCCCTGCGCGAATGCGCACGCGGTGAACAGAACCATCGTCAATGCCTGTCTAAGGGTCGCCATAGTGATCTTTCAGGCTAGGGAGGATCACGAACATCGTCCAGTTGTATCTTGCAGATGGGAGCTTCTGCCGGGCGAGCGGGATGAATCTGAACGCCAGTGACTCGGCCAGTCCGTTGGCGTTGGCTGAAGCGGCGGGAACTGACTGACAACCCTCCATCAGTGTCCCCAAAGCTATAAGCAGACTCGCAACCCCCGTCCCAAATACGACGGGTTGTCACAGCGGTTGGAGTTCTCTTGAAGAGTTCTGGGGTGGGCCCCTGGGCTGACACAAGCAGTTAAGACACAGTTGGCCGTTCGCGGAACTCACTCGACCGATGGAACCAAAGCGAAGCATACGCTAAACCGGGAGGCGAAACGGAAGCGGGCTCTGGCGGAGACCAACCCGCCGAGGAATAGCCGGCCGGAACTCATCCGCACGATGAGCGGGGGCGCGGCCGTGGCTGGCAGCGGCTCCATCGGACGGATAGATTTCCCGATGCCTCAGAAAACTCATCAGGGAAGCTGCCCTCGCTAGTATTGTTTTCGCGCGTTGACAAAGGGCTGGGAGCGTCCGTCCCTGCGCTGGATTGCCGGCTCCTGAGAACTCATCCCACAACCGGATACCGGCCGATGAAGCGACCGGCCAGCAGCCCGGCGAATGCGGTTGTGCCGAGAAGCCCTAACAGAGCGACCGAGGTCCGTCCCACAACAGCCGGCGATGGCTCCTCTCGAAAGACGAAGCGCGGCATCTGTTGAATATCGGTCTGCTTCAACTGGACGGTGTTCACCATCTTCGGGACGAAGTAGTTTCGCCACTCACCGTGGAACTCCTCCACCAACCGCAGGAAATGCTTGTAGCGAAAGGTGTTTGTACCGGCCAGGTCATAGAGTGCGCCCTGGACCAGAATGGCCGGCGACAGAAACCGGTAGGCATCCACCAACTTCTGCTGGCGCAGCAACTGTTCGTCGAAACGCCGCAGGACGGGTTGGATACGCCGCTCCGTTTCCTCCATCATGGCGACATTTCGAATTGCGAGTTGCGCCATGGTGTCGGCCGACGCGCCCACTAATTCCGGATGATCTTCCAAGTAGCGCGACATCAGCTTCGCACGCTGCGCGGTGATCTCGTCGGAGGCGCGCGCATGGCTTGGATCATCTCGACGCGCGATGGCACTGGATGAGCGGCTTTAGTACCGACATTCAACAGCGACGGGATCAGCAGAACGAATACGAGCCATAGGCCTGCAAGCGTGAGTGCATTGGTGGACGAACCTCGACCCATCGCATTCACCAGAACAGCCAGTGCGAACCAGAACGCTCCATACGCGGCGACCACGGCAACCCACAACGCCAGTCGCGGCAGAACTCCCTCCGCGGCGAGATTTACGCCGCTCAGTAGCGCACCCGCGAAGGAGAGGAGCGTCGCGAGCGCGAGCACGAACAGCCCTCGGAAGCCGATCTTCCCCAGCGCCAGCGCCCGCAGGCCGACAGGCTGCGACAGCGTAATTGCGAGCGTTCCGTCCTCCTTCTCGCCGGAGATCAGATTGTAGCTCAGCGCCAGAATGACGAGCGGATATAGATAGAGAATCACGAAGGCGAGATCGAATCGCCCCGAGAGCAGGTGCACGGGATTTTCGATCTCATCGTTACCAAGTAACGTATCCCGGCTGCGCAGGCTGATCTTGTAGTAATACGGCAGCAGGTCGCTTTGCCCCACCGCTAGAGCAGCCAGCGGCGCCGGCGGCATGACAGCCCAACGACCGCCCAGCGTGTACCGAATGGATTGCGCGGATCCCGCCACGACGGACGCTGGATGCGGCCGGCGTTCATGTCGTCGATGCCCTGCCGTAGATCGCTGAGCCGCTTCTCTTCTTCGGCAAGGGCTCTCTCTATGGTTTGCGACTGGAACCGCACCCAGCCGGCGCCGTTGTAAACTCCATATCCGATCGTCAGGGCAAGCAGCGCCGCCACTGCCCACAACGTGCGGTCCGCTTTCAGATTGCGCCAGTCGTTCCGCGCGATCAAGCCGATCGCCATCACTGCACCACCTTCGCGGAACGGGCGCTTCCATAGGCCATCAACACGGCCAACAGCGCCCAGAGCATCAACAACACCAGGCTTGTTGTCTGACGTGACATCACCCAGCCCAGGTCTTGGCGCAATATAGCTGAAGGCCGGAACCTTTTCCCACAGATCACGGCCGCGCAAATACGTCTGGCTGTACTCGCTGCTTTTCATGTTGTGGGCAAGATCCATGTTCATCTCGCGCACGAACTTCCTCCGGTATGCTTCCGCCGCCTCAGCGAAGTGGGCGTGTTGCGAGAAGTCAGTGCCCGCAAGAGACATCGACAACGACCGCACCGCCAGCACCGGCGCCAGCACCGCCGAGGCTTCATGAATTTGCCGCTGCCGCGCATATGTGTCCCACAGCGCCGTGAAATGCTTGTCGAAAACCTTCTTGCCGTACTCCTCACTCTCCTGCATGGAGATGCCCGCAAAGCTGACGGGGAGTTTCTCCACGCGGTCGACCTTGTACTGCCGCAGCAGTTTCTGCTTCAGCTCTTCGGCCCGCTTGTCCGACGGGTCGTGCCCGTTGATTCCATTCTCGATATCGTGCTCGATCTGTTTGGCAAATTCCAGGGCGGAGGGGCTCGGGTGCACGGAGCGCGCAACGTCAGCCACCACTTTGGGAGCGATCAGGCCGTTGAGAATCCAGAAGCCGAGCAGGGTAATCAACGCCACGCGGGACGAAGGGGCCTTGGCTGATACAGCCAGCGAGAGGCCGATGAACGTCGCGAAGTAGAGTAGATACACAATGGCCATCACACCCAACCGGGGCAATGCGGCCTGTAGTGCACCGTGCTCGGACGCCAGGCCCAGCGCCAAAACGCCAATCGCGGTGGAAGGGATCAGGAGCAAAGCCAGTGCATACGAAATGCCCAGCGCCTTCCCTGCCGCCAGACCGGATCGGGAGACTCCCAGGCTGAGCACCTGGCGGAGAGTGCCTTGCTCCCGCTCAGCGGCAATGGCGGAGAAGGTGAGCAGAATAATCAACAGCGGAAGGAGCAACTGCAGTACCGTTGCGCCTGTCATTTCGCCGAGACGCTGCAATGCGGTTGCGTCTTGTGCCGGTTTGAACTTAAACTCGTTCTGCTTGTGCGCTTCCAGCCAGCTTGCAACGCCGACATAAGGATCGACGCCGCGATCCACCAGCGACAACGGCATCTTGGGCTTGAAGGCATACACACCGTAGTGCGCCGCTGAGTGCGGGTTCTTCTCGCCCTGATTCAACCAGCTTTGCCGGGTCGCGCGCTGCGCCACCTCATGCTGCGCGTTCACTTCCGCATAGTGCTGCCAGCCGAGCGCAAGTGCGCCGGTCAAAGCAGGAAGGTGATGGCGGCCGACCAGCGGAAACGTCCGTCGCGCACCATCTCCAGCATCTCTTTTCGGGTTATCGTTCCGATCATGGTTGTTTCCCTTCAATCGTGCATGTGTCAATCGTGCATGTGCTCGAGGTAGATACGTTCCAGATCGGCGTGCCCGATTTCCTCGGTCCGCAGTTCCGCTACAAGGCGGCCGTGTTTCATAATCCCGACCCGCGTTCCCGTTTCCTTGGCGCGAAACAAGTCATGTGTCGCCATCAGGATCGCGGCGCCGGAGCCACTCATCTTCTTGAGCAACTCGGAGAACTCGTTGGCCGCCTTGGGATCTAGGCCTGACGTAGGCTCATCCAGCAGAAGCGCCTTGGCCTTCTTCGCAATCGCGATCGCGATCCCGACCTTCTGGCGCATGCCTTTGGAGTACCCTCCCACCCGGCGTTCCGCCGCTTCAGCGGGCAAGCCAGCCTCTTTCAGGAATCCGAGAAGACTCTCGCGCGAGTATCGCTCACCGGCGAGTGAGGTGAAGTATTCGAGGTTCTCCAGGCCCGTCAGGTTCCGGTACAACATGACTTGCTCCGGGATGTAGGCCAGGAACTTCTTGGTCTCCAACGGCTTCTCGGTGACGTCAAGCCCGTTGATCTTTGCGGTGCCGGTTGAGGGCGGAATAAAATTCAGAAGCAGGTTGATTGTCGTCGTCTTGCCTGCCCCATTCGCTCCCAGGAGGCAATAGATTTCTCCGGCTTGAATGTTGAGGTTAAGGTCCTCGAGCGCCTTGGCGCCGTTATAGCTTTTCGAGAGGTGGATGGTTTCCAGCATGGTGAGAGGATCTTCCCTTCATCGTATGGTTCGACGCCCCAAAACCGCCAGCAATCCATGTCAGGCGGCGACTTCGACGGGACAAGTGGGCACGATCTGGCCGCCGGCGGTACGCGCGGTGAGGTCGAGCATCCGGCGATTCCGGGTCCGCAACCTCGCTTCGCATCAGAACCCCAACCGGAGTAGCAGTTGGAACTGCCGCGGATCGGCGGCAGTGAGGATGTTGCCGAAGGCGGCATTGGCGATATTGTTGATCGGAGCATCATAGTTCGGCCGATTGAGCGTGTTGAAGGCTTCGGCCCGGAACTGCAGGTCGAGCCGCTCGGTGAGGCGGAACCTTTTGTGGATGCCGATGTTGAGATCGACGAAGTTCGGGGCGATCTCCGTATTCCTCCCGAGGGTTCCGGTTTGGCCCGCTGTTGGCTGCAACTGCAAGGCCGTGACGCCGGGTTGCAGACCGAGCCAGCGCGAGCCCGCGGGCGTGCGATCGAGAGTGCGGGGAATATCGTTGATACGGTTAATGAGCGAGCCTCCGGGGGTGTTGGTGCCGGCCAGGAGGGAAAAGGGCGTGCCGCTTCGGCTGAGCAGCAGACCGACAAGCTGCCAGCCGCCGAGCCAGCGATTCCTCTCCCCGAACGGCAGGTCGTAGACTCCATAAAAGGTGACCAGGTGCTTCTGGTGGAAATCGGAGAGAGCACGGTCCAGTCTCCAGTTGCGCTCGTCAGTGGGGAAGAAGGCGGAGTCCGAAGCGCTGTCGATGGAGCGGGAGAAAGTATAGGCGGCACGCAGATTGAGCCGGTTCCGTACGACGGTGCGCAACGAGAACTGCGCGCTGTGATAGGTTGAACCGGCAGCACCAGTGAGATAGCTGATAACGCCCCGCGAAGGATCCGGACGCTGCGGCGGAGGGAGGTTTTCACCTCCGTTGGGGCGCGACGTGAAAGGAAGACGAATCCCGCGGTTGCCAACGTAGGCGGCGCTGAACACCGTGCCCGGGTTCCACAACTGTCGGTCCAGGGTCAGATTCCAGTTCTGGACGTATGGGTTGCGGATCGCCCGGTCGAGCACGTAGGCGTCAGAGCCGATGGCGGCGCCGGCGAGCAGGTCGGGGAACGTGGGGCGGACGCGGGAGAAGGTGGTGACCAGAGGTGGGCCGAAGCGAGCCTGGCCGACGAAGTCCATCTGCAATGGTGAGTAGAAGAGTCCATAGCCGCCCCGGACGATGGAGGTGCCGCGGCCGGCGATATCCCATGCGAATCCGATGCGAGGCGCGAAGTTGTTTCCATCGCGCGCATAGAGGTCGCCGAGGCGGTTGTACTTCTCACTGGGGACACCGTAGTATTCATAGCGAACGCCCAGGTTCAAGGTGAGGGATGGGCGGAGGCGCCAGTCGTCCTGAAGGTAGCCGGCAGTCTCGCGATTACGCATGTCGAGGCGGGAGGCGCCGACCGCACGGGCCTAGGAGATCGGCTGTCCGGCGAGGAAGGCGGCGACGGAGGGGAAGACCAGCGTTCCATTGAAATTGCGGTCGGCTTCATTGTTTGCCTGGGTAAGCCGGTGGATACCGCCAGCCTTGATAATGTGGGCGCCGCGGAAGAAGGTGAAGTCGTCGGCCACGGTGTAGTTGTGAAACGTGGAAACGTTGCGTGAACGGAACTGTCCGAGGATCTGCAGACCGGTGACAACCAGTAGCCCGACCTGGCCATTCACGGCGGGGTCACCGAGGGAGGGATAGTTCGGCTCGACCGTGGAGTGGAAGTAGGTGTAGGTGCCGCGCAGTTGGTTGAAGGTTTGTGGCGAAACGGCCGATTCGAGTGTGAGCACGCCGGAGCGGGAGTTGTTACCCGATTCGGCGTTCCCGCCCCAGAGCCGCTCGCGTAAGCCGCCGACGTTTCGGACGAAGTTGACGCGGCCGCCGACACGATGCGCCGAGGTGATGTCGTAGTCCATGCGGAAGAGCCCTGTGGGTGTGGTGGTGGGGCTGGCGATCGCCTGGCTGTTGAGGTTGGTTCCGGGGATGTTGGGCTCCGGATAGTACTGCAGAAGAGGACGGACGGCGGGGACGGCGCGGGCACGCTCGGCGTCGGTGAGGGTGGTAATGATGGAGGAGGCGCGGTAAGCGTTGCGCGAGGCGATCTCATAGCCACCGAAGACGAAGAGGCGGTCCTTGCGCAGCGGCCCGCCGAGCGTAAGTCCGGGCATGTTCAGGCGCAGCGGAGCCTTTTCGGTGAGTAGCGGATTGCGGGCGTTGAGCGCTTCGTTCTGGAAGAAGTGATAGAGGGAGCCGTGCCAGGAGTTGCCGCCGCGGCGGGTAATGAGATTCACAACGGCGCCCGATGCGCGTCCGTATTCTGCTTTGAAGTTCGAGGTCTGCAATTGAAGGGCTTCGACGGTTTCCATGGAGACGGGTTGCTCCGTCATGCCGCGGCCCAGCACGTTGCCCGAGAACGAATCGTTGTACTCGGCCGAATCGACCATGGTGTTCATGGCGCCGAGGGGCCGGTTCCCATTCACGGTAAAGGGAGCATGGGCGGCGCGGGCGAAACCAACGCCGGGAGTCTGGTAGGAAAGGGCGCGATAGTTCCGGCCGACGCCGGAGGCGAGCATCGGGACGTTCTCGACTTCGGCGGGAGAATAGGTGGCGCCGCGGACGCCGGCCGAGGCTTCGCGCTGGATCTCCGGGAGTACGCCGGCAACCGTGACTTGGCCCTGCACCGTGCCCAGTTCCAGGTCCACACGGCGGGCCACGTCCTGTCCGGACAACAACTGGATCTCTTCGATGCGATACTCGCGAAAGCCTTCTTTCCGGACGGTGAGCGTGTACCAGCCGGTGGGCAGCGACGGAATGCGAAAGACGCCGGCGGTGCTGGAGACGGCACTGGCGGTGCGTGCGTTATCCCGGGAGAGAACGAGCACTTGCGCGCCTTCGACGGGCTTATCGCTCGGATCGAGAACCATGCCAGATACCGACGAGGTATCCCCTTGGGCGAAACAAGCCGACGCAGCGAGCGCCAGCAAAGCAGTCATTCTCATAAGCTTCATAAGCGGTTTCTCCTTCGCACGCCGAAATAGAAGATGGTGGCCAGCGCCGCGATGGTGGCGATGGACAGGGTGGAGTAGCGGACAATGGTCTGGGTTTGCGGGCTGGAGGCTTCGCGTGCGAGGCGCTGTCCGGCTACCAGCAGTTTGCCGGCGACTCCGGAGCTCTTGTCCATGGATTGCTGGTACGACCTGGAAAGCTGGATGCCAGAGACGTTGCCCGGTGCGTTCAACTGCTGATTGAGGAACGACTGGAAGGCTGTGTTGTCGGTCGTGCGGGAATCACCTGCGTGGCCGTGGCGCGCGACCGACTGTGCATACTCGTTGGCGACACGCTCCAGGACTTCCTTGGAAGGTCTCCAATAGCCTTTGCGCGCGCTTTCGAGCAGGATGGCGGTGGTGGACTGGTACGCGTACGGGTTCTTCTCGTCGAACCACTGGCGCACGCCCAGTTTTAGCGAATCCTCAACGTAGATCTGTTCGACGGTATCCCAGACATCATCGCCGATGGCCTCGGGTTTGGTGACCTGCCAGCCGAAGAGATTCTTAGTGGTTTCGGCGATTTCAGCGGCGCCCGAAAAACCTTCCTTCTGCTGCGCGGAGATCCACTTGGGATTCCAGTACTTGGTCCGCATATCGTTGCGGAGCGCCTGCTGGGCGGTGAGCATGCTGGCGCGCGAGGCATCGCGCACATCGGACACGTAGGTCTCCGGCGACTTGCCGGTGGTGTCGCGAATTGCCATCGTCATGCCGCCGAGATATTCGAAATAGTGATCGAGCGTGAGGGCGCTCACCACGTTGGAAGACCGCGACAAGGCGACGGCGTCGGTTGCCTTCAACTGCTGTTCGTAGAGCTTCGGCACGAACTTACCCCATTCGACGCCCGCCGTATAAACGGCTCCGGTTTTGATGAGGTAGTCCTCGGTGATCGGCTTTGAGTTTTCATAGCTGCCGGACTTCTCGATGCCATCGATTACGCCGGTGCCATAACCGCCCGGTGCGTTCGAGAACACCCGGGCGCCGGCGAGCAGGCGGGCGTCTTTGGCCGATACGCCGGACTCTTTCAATTGGCGTTCGTTGGCGGCGTTGTTTTCGGCCAGATAGTTTTCACCGTCGCGGAGTGCGGCAGCAAGGCGAACGGCCTGGTCGAGAAACTCCATGCGGTCGGGGAAGGTGTCGCGAAACAGCGAGGCCGCCTGGATGACCACGTCAATGCGCGGCCGCTTGAGTTCGGCCATTGGAATCACGTCCACCCCTTCGACGACACCCCTCTGGTCCCACCTCGGTTTCAGGCCCATGAGGTAGAGGATTTGGGCGAGGTCGGCGCCGTAGTGCCGGATGAGTTCTGTGTTCCAAAGCGTGAAGCCGATCTTGCGCGGGAAGCGGCCGAGGCGCTTCTGCTCGTTGGCGATCAGGTCTTCGGCGAGTTTCTTGCCCAGTTCCCATGCCGCGCGGGTAGGCACTTCCTGGGGGTTGATGCCGTAAAGGTTCTTGCCGGTGGGTAGGGCCATGGGGTTGCGCACGGGGTCGCCGCCGCCGCCGGGGCGGATGTAGTGGCCTTCCAGCGCACGCAGCGTTTCGGGGATCTCGCGAGCAGTACCGGCAAAGGCTGCCTTCAGCACACGAACGCGGGCCGCATCATCCGAGCCCGGAATGGGCTTCGTTTCGGCGGTCTTCCGCCACGTGGGCCCGGCGACATGCGGAGGTTCCTTGCCGTTGGCTTTCGTGATCATGGGTGGCCGGGCGGCATGCGGATGGACA
>Ga0308414_1000917_pt1 | contig 19239 bp, 15 predicted proteins | sample HotsprSampleOS50_FD_205667 | JGI IMG/M metagenome (GOLD analysis project Ga0308414, IMG submission 205667) | Hot spring phototrophic mat microbial communities from Octopus Spring, Yellowstone National Park, Wyoming, United States - 20090730_OS50 ...
GCCGTGCGCTCCGGCCCGTGCGGCAACTGCGTGGCCTGCGCGAACAGCGCGTTGAACTCCGGGTGGTCGAAGCCCGAGTGGTTCGACTGCCCTTTGTTCGGCCCGTACAGGATCTGATAGAAGGTGTCGGCATCCGGGCTGCCTGCCGACCAGCCCAGGCCCCACATCATCAGCTTGCCGGCGCGGGATTCGCGCAGCAGTTCCGGCCATTTTGCCTTCCGGAATTCGATGCGCAGCCCGATCGCATCCATCGAGCGGCGCCAGATCTCGTCGGTGACCTTCGAGGCGCCATCGGGTGTGGAGCCCAGTTCGAGTACGAGCTTCGAGCCGTCGGGGTTTTCGCGGTAGCCGTCACCGTCGCGATCGACATAACCGTAGGTGTCGAGCAGCGCCTTCGCCTTGGCCGGGTTGTACTCGGCGAGCGGCCCGGCGAAGTCGGGGTTGCCGCCGAAGGCGTGCGGCGGCGCGGTGCTCTGGGCACGGATCGCCTGGCCGCGGTAGACCTGCAGCAGCGCCGCGTCGATGTCGAAGCCGAGCGCGATCGCCCGCCGCAGCGCCACCTTCTCCGGCGTGTAGCCGCCGACGACCGGATGCTCCATGCCGAAGTACGCGAATGCGAGGTCGAACTCGAGGCTGCGGTCGATGCCGATGCCGCGGGCGACGAGATTCGGCGCCAGTTTGCCGTTGGGGATCGTGGTGTTGACGAAATCGGCCGGCACGCCGAGCAGGATGTCGTGCTGGCCGTTCAGAAAGGACAGGAAGCGCGGCTGGTTCTCCTCGATGACGTAGATCTCGACGCGGTCGATCATCGGCAGCCGTCGGCCGCGCAGCCTGGCCGCGATCGCCTGCTTGACCGCGTCGCCCTCCGGCGGCTGCTCGTCATAAAGGTGCTCGCGGTAGTTCGGGTTGCGCTCCAAGACGATGCGCGAGGAGCGCCGCCAGTCGACCAGCCGGAAGGCGTTGGTGCCGACCGGGTGCGCCATGATCTTGTCGCCGTACGCCTCGACCACCTCGCGCGCCACCGCGCACGACAGCGGGCAGTTGATCAGGTCGTACAGGAAGCGCGGGTTGGGCTCGGTGAACCGGACCTGGTAGGTGTAGCGGTCGAGCACCCGCAGCCCCTCGACCTCGCGGTCGTAGTCGAAGCGGCCGGTCTTCTCCGCCTGCGCCCGCAGCGCCTCCATGCCCGGCACCTTGTTGGCGACCAGATACAGGTTCTGCGACTTGTTCTTCGGGTCCCAGTGCCGCTTCAGCGAGTAAACGTGGTCGGCGGCGGTGAGCTCGCGCTTGCGCCCCTTGAAGGCCGGGTCGTCGGCGAAGTAGATGCCGGGCCGGATGCGGATCGTCCAGGTGCGGTAGTCGGGCGAGACCTCCGGCATGCCGTCTGCCGTGTTGGGCACCACCTTCGCCGGCCGCGCCAGCCAGTCGTAGCGCAGCGGCGCATCGAAGATGTGGTTGTTGATGATGTTCGAGTACAGATCGTTGACCTGCACCGGGTCGAACCCGGTCTCGGCGATCGGGAAGGCGTAACGCAGCACTTTTTCCTGCGCCGCCGCGGGCAGCGCGGCGGCGAGCGCGAAGGCGAGCAGCAGCGCCGACAGGCCATGCAGGATTCGACGGCTCATCCGGCCTCCGGCGGCGACCTCGTGGCCGCACGGCACGCTGCGCCGCTCGGCGTCTCGCCGCGCGCCGGCGAGGTCGTGCATCGGTCGGCTGCGCGCGGCGATGCGGGCGCCTGCGGCCTTGCCGCCGTGCGCCTCTGAGCGGATCCGCTCGGCGCGGCACCGGGTCGCTCGCGGTGATCGTGTCGCAACCGCTGCGACCTCGTCGGCAGCGGCGAACGGGTACCGCGCCTGCCCGCGCGATGGCCCGGCTTCGCGCCGCGCCGGCGCGGGCGACGGCGGGGTCGCGATCCCCGCGGCAGCGGACATGCGCCGTGGCGGCAAGCCGGCCTTCATCTGCGGCCGGCCGCCTGCGCGGCGGCGTCGATGTCGACGAACTTCCAGAACTCGCGCAGCACCGGGTGCTTGCGAAAGCCGACCACCCAGGCGTGCGCCAGCCCCGTCTCGATCGGCGTCACCGTCGGCCGCAGCGGCGCGTAGGCGAACAGCAGCCGGTGCATCTGCCGATACAGCGCCTCGCGCTCGGGCCCGTCGGGCATCTGCGCCGCCTGCGCGAACAGCCGGTTGAACTCCGGGTGGTCGAAGCGGGACTGGTTCGACTGCCCGGCGTTCGGGCCGTACAGGATGCCGAGGAAGTATTCGCCGTCGGGCATCGGCCCCGACCAGCCGGAGCTGAACATCATGAGCTTGCCGGCGCGCGAGTCGCGGATCAGTTCCTGGAACTTGCCCTTGCGGAAGTCGATGCGGATGCCGACCGCGTCCATGCTCTTTTTCCACAGCTCGTCGGCGTTGCGCGCCAACTGCGTCGCCGGCGAGGCCATCAGCAGGCGCAGCGGGCTGCCGTCGGGCTGCTCGCGCCAGCCGTCGCCGTCGCGGTCGATGTAGCCGTAGGTGTCGAGCAGCGCCTTGGCGCGCGCCGGGTCGTATTCGGCGAGCGGGCTCTTCAGGGTCGGGTCGAAGCCCACCGCGCCGGGCGGCAGCACGCCATGGGCGACGATGGCCTGGCCGCGGGCGTTGATGCGGATCGCCGCGTCGATGTCGTAGGCGAGCGCAATGGCCCGCCGCAGCGCCACCTTCTCCGGCGTGTAGCCGCCGACCACCGGGTCGTTCATGCCGAAATAGGTGAAGAAGACCGAAAACGCGGGCACGCGGTGCACCTGGACACCGCGCCGCGCCAGGTTGCCCGACAGCTCGCCGTTGGGCGCCGCGGTCAGCACGAACTCGGCCGGCACCACCTCGATCAGGTCGTGCTCGGCATTCAGGAACGCCAGCCAGCGCGGCTGCGCCTCTTCGACGATCGAGACCTCGACGCGGTCGATCATCGGCAGCGGCCGGCCGCTCAGCCGCGCCGCGATCTGCTGCGAGGCCGGGTCGTTGGCCGGCGGCTGCGCCTCGTAGCGCTGGTCGCGGAAGTTGGGGTTGCGCTCGAACACCATGCGCGAGGAGCGCGCATAGTGCGTCAGGCGGAAGGCGTTGGTGCCGACCGGGTGCTCGGCGATCTTCTCGCCGTAGGCCTCGACCACCTCGCGCGCCACCGCGCAGCCGATCGGGCACAGAGTGAGAAAGTAGGTGAAGTTGGGCGACGGCTGCGAAAGCTCGATGCGCAGCGTGTAGCGGTCGAGCGCGCGCAGGCCATCGACCTCGCGGTCGTAGTCGAAGCGGCCGCCTTTTTCCGCCTCGGCGCGCAGCGGCGCCATGCCCTTGATGCGGTCGGCGATCAGGTACAAATTGGGCGACTTGACCTTCGGGTCCCAGTGCCGCTTCAGCGAGTAGACGAAGTCGGCGGCGACCAGTTCGCGCCGGACGCCCTTGAAGGCCGGGTCGTCGGCGAAGTAGATGCCCGGCCGGACGCGGATCGTGATGACCCGGCCGTCGCTGCTGACCTGCGGCAGGCCGTCGGCCACGTTCGGGATCAGTTTCGCCGGCCGCGCCAGGTAGTCGTAGGTGTACAGCGGGTCGAAGATGTTGGCCAGCATCGAGATCGTCGGCACGTCGCCGGCGGCGGCCGGGTCGAGCGTGGACACCGGCGTGGCCAGCGCGTAGCGCAGCACCTTGCCCTGCGCCGCCGCCACGGTGGCGAGCGCGGCGAGTGCAAGGGCGGCGAGCAGGCGGACGACCGGGAGCATGCGGCAGGCGGTTGCGAGGACGGCGGCGATGATACGGGCCGCGACCGACGGCGCTGGGCGTCTCTAACGCGCGTCCGGATCGCGCCGCGGCGGCTTGCCCGCCGCGCTGACCTGGTGCCGATCGGCTGCACGCCGCGGGTCAGCGCCCGCTCCGATCACGGTAGGGCCCGTTCGCTCGGTGTGCCGGTCCGCCAACCGACGCGGGCCTGCCGTTGCCGGCGACGAGTCGGCTGCCGCCTCCCTGCGCTCGATGTCGAGGCGGTCGAAGCGCAGGCCGCCGGGGCGGCGCAGGTAACCGACGAGCCAAGGCTGCGCCAGGTCGTGCACCAGCGCCGCCGCCTGCAGCCGCAGCGGCGCGTAGGCAGCGGCGAGGCGATCCATCTCGCGCAGCAGGCGGTTGCGCTCGGCGCCGTCGGGCAGCACCGCCGCCTGCTCGTACAGCCGGTCGTACGCCGGCAGCCGGAAGCGAGCGTCGTTGGCGCTGCCGGCGTTCGGGCCGTACAGGATCTGCACGTAGTCCAGCGCATCGCCGCTGGCGCCGATCCAGCCGAACGAGGCCATCATCGCCGTGCCGGCGTTCACGGCGCGGATCAGCTCGGCGAAGATCAGCTTGCGGAACTCGACGCGGATGCCGATCGCGTCCATGCTCCGCCGCCACAGTTCGTCGCTGTCGCGCGCCGAGCCGCCGGGCGGCGAGGTGATTTCGAGCAGCAGCGGACGGCCGTCCGGATACTCGCGATAACCGTCGCCGTCGCGGTCGATGAATCCGAACACGTCCAGCAGCGCCCGCGCCCGCACCGGGTCGGACTCTCCCAAGGGGCTCGCGAACGCCGGGTCGAAGCCGTTGGCCGTCGGCGCCACCAGCGTGTGCTGCGGCACCGCGTGGCCGCGCCGCAGCACCGCGATCTCCGCCGACAGGTCGAAACCGAGCGACACCGCCCGCCGCAGCGCCACCTGCTGCGCCGAGTAGCCGCCGACCGCCGGGTGCTCCACGTTGAAGAAGGTGTAGCGGATGCCGTCGGCACGAGCGCTGTGCAGTTGCACGCCACGCGCGGCCAGGTGCGGCGCCGCCTGGTCGCCGGCCACGGCCAGGTGGAGAAAGTCCGGCGGCACCGGCCGCAGCAGATCGTGCTGGCCGCGCAGGAAGGCCAGCCAGCGCGGCTGCGCTTCGTTGATCACGTCCAGTTCGACGCGGTCGAGCATCGGCAGCCGGCGGCCGGCCAGGCGCGCGGCGACGGCATGCGCCTGCGCGTCGCCGGCGTCGGCGGCCTCGTCGTAGCGCTCGTCGCGGAAGCTTGGGTTGCGCTCGAGCACGACGCGGCTGCCGCGCACCCAGCGCCCGAGCACGAACGGCCCGGTGCCGACCGGGTGCTCGCGGATGCGGTCGCCGTAGCGCTCGACGACTTCGCGCGCCACCGCGCAGGCGACCTGGCAGGTGGCCAGCAGGTTGGCGAGGTTCGGCATCGGCCGCGTGAGCACGATGCGCAGCAGGTAGCGGTCGGGCGCGTGCAAGCCCGCGACCGGGCGGTCGTAGTCGAACCGCCGCGTGCGCTCGGCCTCGGCGCGCAGCTCGTCCAGGCCGGCGATCCGGCCGGCGATCTGCTGCCAGCCCAGCGAGATCGAGCGCGGGTCGGCCAGCCGCTTGATCGAGTAGACGTAGTCGGCGGCGGTCAGCTCGCGCCGGCGGCCACCGAAGGCGGGATCGTCGGCGAAGTAGATGCCGGGCCGGATCGCGATCGTCCAGATCAGCCCGTCGGCGCTGACCTGAGGCGCGGCCGCCGCGGTGTTCGGCACCGGGACGTAGCCGCGGCGCAGCGGCGCGAAGCGGTAAGGCGCATCGAAGATGTGCGAGGCGACCAGGTTGGACACCGTCGCCTGATAGGTGGCCGGGTCGAAGCCGTCGCCGTCGGTGTCCACCGCCAGGCGCAGCGTCTTCGGCTGCGCTGCGCCCGCCGGCAGCGCGAGCAGCAGGCAGACGAAGGCGGCAGCCCGCAGCAGGCCCGGCGCGGACGAGTCACCGCGGACGGCAGGTTGCGGCCGGCGGGGCGGAGGCGTTCGCATGTCGCCATCGTGCCACCGCGCGGGCCGCCCCGCGCAGCGCGGGCCCTTCGGCGGCCATTGCCGGAACACGCCGGCGATGGCCACGGCGGCGCGCCGCCGCCGGACATGATGGCTTCGTGCCGCCTGCCGTGCGAGGCACGGGCGCCGTCCGCAAACTTGGCGCAGAGCCTGTCGACGCGCCGTAAGACCTGGCGCCGGCCGCCGCTAGGGCCGCCGGTGTACAGTCGCGCCCCAGCATGCTCGCCTACGTCATCCGCAGGATCTGGCAGATGGTGCCGACGCTGGCCGGCGTCATCCTGCTGATCTTCTTCCTGTTCAAGTTCTTCGGCGGCGACCCGGCCGAGATTCTCGCCGGCCAGGTGGCCACGCAGGAGCAGATCGAATCGATCCGCCGCCAGCTCGGCTTGGACCAGCCGTGGTGGGTGCAGCTCTGGATCTTCGTCAAGCAGATCGTCACCTTCGACTTCGGCAAGAGCTGGATGACCAACGAGCAGGTCTCCAGCATCTTCGCCTCGCGGCTGCCGGCGTCGCTGACGGTGATGATCCCGATCCTGATCCTCGAGGTCAGCCTGGCGATCCCGCTGGCGATGGCGGTGGCCTACTTCCGCGGCACCCTGATCGACCGCACGATCGTCATCGTCTGCGTGCTGGCGATGTCGATCTCGTTCCTCGTCTACATCATCGTCGGCCAGTACCTGTTCGCCTTCCGCCTCGGCTGGTTCCCGGTGCAGGGCTGGAGCGACAGCTTCTGGACCAACCTCACCACCTACGCGCCGCTGCCGATCATCCTGGCGACGATGGTCAGCCTCGCCCCGCAGACGCGCCTTTACCGCACCTTCTTCCTCGACGAGATCGGCCACGACTACGTCCGCACGGCGCGCGCCAAAGGGCTCGACGAGCGCCGCATCATGTTCACGCACGTGCTGCGCAACGCGATGATCCCGATCCTGACCAACGTCGCGCTGCTGCTGCCGGGCATCTTCACCGGCGCCTTCCTGATCGAGATCTTCTTCTCGATCCCCGGCCTGGGCCGCGAGATCTACCTGGCGGTGAACCGCAGCGACTACCCGGTGATCCAGGCGGTCACGGTGTACCTGGCGGTGCTGACGATGATCATCAACCTGACGACGGACGTCCTTTACAAGTTCGTCGACCCGCGCGTGGTGCTGCGCTAGTAAGTCGCCCCGTGGCCTTCGAGATCCCGTCCGCGGTGAAGTGCAGCGCAGCGCGCGTCGGCGGCGAAACCCGTGCCAGAGTTGAGGCCGGGCGCAGGCGGCCGGGGCCACCGGCGGGCAGGGCGGGGGGCTCCGCTCGGGGCGCAGCGCGGCGCGGGCACGCGCCTTCCCCGGCCGGCGACGCCGGCGCCTGGCGCCGCTTCGGCTGCCGCGGGTTGGAGCGCTAGACCGATGGCGGCGATCGCCGAACCGGTGTTGCCGGACGAGGCGCCGCGCTCACAGGGCGTCTGGGGGGCGGCGTGGACGCGGCTGAAGGCCGACCGCGTCGGCATGGTGAGCCTGGCGGTGGTGGCGGCGTTCCTCGTCCTGATCCTGCTGTCGGCGCTCGGCGTGGTGGCCGGCAGCTGGCAGCTCGAGCGCGGCGTGCCCTACGCGCCCCCGTCTTTTCTCGGCAGCCGCGAGAACGTCGAGGCGCAGGCGATCGATCTGGCCGGCCCGATGGGGCCGCCGGTGGACATCAGCGACATCGACCCGCTGGCGCCGAAGTACGAGGAGTGGCAGCGCCGCGCCCGGGAAATCCAGGTGACTTCGCCGCCGCGCGCCGAGACGCTGCCCTTCGGCGCCGACCGCTGGGGCCGCGACGTGCTGGCCAAGGCGGTCAAAGGGGCGCAGATGTCGATCTTCGTCGGCGTCTTCGCGGCGGTGGTGGCGACCTTCATCGGCACCCTGCTCGGCGCCATCGGCGGCTACGTCGGCGGCCGGGTCGGCGACTTTTTCGAGTGGCTTTACAACGTCTTCACTTCGGTGCCGGACATCCTGCTGATCTTCGCCTTCGCGGCGGTGTTCGGGCGCGGCATCAGCACGGTGGTGCTGATCCTCGGCCTGGTCGGCTGGACCGGCATGTACCGGCAGGTGCGCGCCGAGTACATCAAGCATGCCTCGCGCGAGTACGTGCGGGCGGCGCAGGCCATCGGCGCCTCGCACCTGTCGCGGATGTTCGTGCACATCCTGCCCAACATCAGCCACGTGGTGCTGGTGCGCATGTCGCTGCTGGTGGTGGGCTTCATCAAGGCCGAGGTGATCCTGTCGTTCCTCGGACTCGGCGTGCCGATCGAATTGGTGAGCTGGGGCACGATGCTCGCCGAGGCGCAGACCGAGCTGGTGATCGGCAAGTGGTGGCAGCTGGCGGCGGCGACGCTGTTCATGGCCGTGTTCCTGACCGCGTTTTCGATGCTGACCGATGCGCTGCGCGATGCGCTCGATCCGAAGCTGCGCTAGCCGCGTCGCCGCCCGGCGGCGGTCGCGCACTGCCGCTGCGGGCGGGCGCGCGGCAGCCAGGGGCGGAGCGCGCCGATGACGGGCCTGGTGTCGGTGCGCGACCTGCGCGTCAGTTTCCGGCTCGGCAAGCGCCGCATCGTCGAGGCGGTCCGCGGGGTGAGCTTCGACGTGCCGGAAAACGCCACCGTGGCGCTGGTGGGCGAGTCCGGCTCCGGCAAGAGCGTCTCGGCGATGTCGATCGTGCGCCTGCTGCCGGACAACGCCATCGTCGATGCCGCCAGCCGCATCGACTTCGGCGGCGCCAACCTGCTGACGGCGCCGATCGAGACGCTCCGCCGTATCCGCGGCAAGGACATCACGGTCGTGTTCCAGGAGCCGATGAGCTCGCTGAACCCGGTGTTCACGGTCGGCTACCAGATCGGCGAGGTGCTGCGCCTGCACCTGAACCTGTCGCCGCGGCAGGCGGCCGACCGCGTCGTCGAGCTGCTGACCGAGGTCGGCATCCCGGAGCCGAAGGCGCGGGTGGACGCCTATCCGCACGAGCTGTCGGGCGGCCAGCAGCAGCGGGTGATGATCGCGATGGCCATCGCCTGCGAGCCGAAGCTGCTCATCGCCGACGAGCCGACCACCGCGCTCGACGTCACCGTGCAGCGGCAGATCCTGGAGCTGGTCGCGCGGCTGCAGGACAGGCACCGGATGAGCGTGCTGTTCATCAGCCACGACCTCGGCGTGGTGGGCGAGATCGCCGACCACGTGGTGGTGATGCGCGAGGGTGTCGTCCGCGAGCAGGGGCCGGTGGACCGCATCTTCGCCGCGCCGCAGGACACCTACACCAGGGCGCTGCTCGCCTGCCGGCCGCGGCTGGACGCGAAGCCGAAGCGGCTGCCGGTGATCGACGACTTCATGGCCGGCGGCGGGCAGCCGATCGTCGTCAGCGAAAACCGCGCCCCGCGGCCGCAGGAGGCGAAGCCGCTGATCGAGGCCAAGGGGCTGTCGAAGATCTACCGGCTCAAGACGGGGCTGTTTCAGCGCAAGTCGATCGCCGCCGTCAAGGAGGCGAGCTTCGCGCTGTGGCGCGGGCGCACGCTTGGCGTGGTCGGCGAGTCCGGCTCGGGCAAGACCACGATCGGCATGCTGCTGATGCGGCTGGTCGAGGCCACCAGCGGCGAGGTGCGGTACGACGGCGCCGACCTGCTGAAGCTGACCGAGGCGCAGATGATGGCCTACCGGCGGCGCATCCAGATCATCTTCCAGAATCCCTACGCCAGCCTGAACCCGCGCTTCACCGTCGGCCAGATCCTCACCGAGCCGATGAAGATCCACCGCATCGGCGCCAGCGATGACGATCGCTTCGAGCGGGCGGTCGCGCTCGCCCGCCGCGTCGGCCTGCCGGCCGACTGCATCCACAAGTACCCACACGAGTTCTCTGGCGGGCAGCGGCAGCGCATCGCCATCGCCCGCTGCCTGTCGATGCAGCCGGAAGTGCTGATCTGCGACGAGTCGGTCTCGGCCCTGGACGTGTCGGTGCAGGCGACGGTGCTGAACCTGCTGCTGGACCTGCAGGACGAGTTCGGCATGAGCTATCTCTTCATCAGCCACGACCTGGCGGTGGTCAAGTACATGGCCGACGACATGCTGGTGATGCACGAGGGCGAGATCGTCGAGCGCGGCCCGGCCGAGGCCATCTACGAGGCGCCGCAGCACGAGTACACGCGCAAGCTGCTGCAGGCGATCCCGACCGGATATCGGCCGGGCAGGCGCTGAACATCCCACGTGGCGCGACGATGCTGTTCGCAGGCAGCCCGGGGCCCAAGGAGCGGCTCGCCGCCGGGCTGGCGCGGGTCATCGAGCTGCGCCGCAGGCTGCATGCCGATCCGGCGCTGAACGCGCGCTGGCTGGCCGTCAAGCAGTGGCAGGCCAACCGGCTGGCGCGCACCTACCCGGACCTGCTGGCCAGCGACCGCTATCGGCGCGCCTGCCAGTTCTTCCTCGACGAGCTGTACGGCGCCAGGGACTTCGAGGCGCGCGACAGCGAGGCGCTGCGGGTGGTGCCCAAGCTGGCGCGGATGCTGCCGGAGCGCGCGGTCGAGACGATGGCGCTGGCGGTCGAGCTGGACGAAACCTCGGAGTCGCTCGACGCCCGGCTGGCGCAGGCGGTGCCGCTGCCGATCGACGCCGCCGGCTACGCGCGCGCCTATCGCGAGACCGGCACGCCCGCCGAGCGGGCGCACCAGATCGACACCGTCGACCGCATCGGCCGCACGCTGGAGAAGCTGGCCCGCATCCCGCTGCTGTCGGGGCTGTTGCACATGATGCGGGCGCCGGCCGAGGCGGCCGGCTTCGGGCATCTGCACAACTTCCTGCAGAACGGCTTCGACGCCTTCGTCGCCATGGGCCGCGCCGGCGAGTTCCTCGACACCATCCGCCGCCGCGAGACGGCGCTGATGCAGTCGCTTTTCGCCGGTCGCACCGAGGAGCTGGAGCGGCCGGAATTGCTCATTCGCGGATGACGCGGCTGCCGAGCAGGCGGTCGTGCAGCAGCTGGCCGTCGCGGTCGAGTCGGCCAAGCGCCAGCATCGCCAGCAGGCTCGCCAGCAGCGCGGCCAGGCTGGCCCAGGCGCCGGTGCCGGCCAGCAACACGAAGGCCAGGCCCGGCGCGAACAGGCTCCACGCCAGCAGGTAGCGCAGCGCGGCGCGCCCCGGGCTCAGCAGCCGCCCGTCGCCGTCGACGACGCGCAGGCGCCAGGATTTCATCGCCAGCGTCTGGCCGCTGCGGCTCCAGCAGAAGACGAAGTACGCGCCGATTACGGCGAAGAGGGCCGCCTGCAGCGCCCACCGCCGCGGCGGCGGCAGCGGGTAAGTCCAGCCGGTGGCCGCTAGCAGCGCGAATCCGGCGGCGAACGCCAGCCCGAAGAGCAGCACCGCCTCGTAGCTCATCACCGCCAGGCGCAGCAGCAGCCCCGGCGGCCGCGATGGGGCAGCCGAGGGGCGCGGCGCGACCTTCGTCACCATGGCATGAGCGCTGCCGATCGCAGCAGGTGTCTGCCGGCCAGGGCGACCGCCGTCACTGTCGGCGGCCATGGCGGGTCGGCGGCGAGCCAAACCGCGGTGGTGCTGGCGGCCGCGCGGCGGTCATCGATGCAGCCGCCCGGCGCCAGCCCTCCGCCGCGCCGCTCGCCGCAAGGCTGTGCCGGGGGCGTTGGCCTCGCCACCGGTCAGCGCGCCGGCGCCGCCTTGGCGGCATCGCGGCGCTGGCGCTCGGCGAGCTCCTTTTTCTTGTCCTCGGGCAGCGCCTGGAACTGCTGCACCGCGGACTCCCGGTTCTCGCGCGGCAGCGTGTAGGCGCGCTGGAAGTTCTCCCGCGCCGTGGCGCGCTGCTCGGGGGTCAGGCGGGCGAATTCGGCCATCCGCGCCTGCATGTGCGCCTTGCCCTCGGGCGACAGTTGCGGGTACTTCTCCGCGATCTCCAGCCACTTGCGCTTGTTGTCGGCCGGCAGCGTGTTCCACTGCCCGGACAGGGGCGCCAGCGCCTCGCGCTGCTGCGGCGTCAACTGGTTCCAGGCCGGGCCCGATCCCTGCGCCAGCGCGCCGAAGCACCAGGCGAGCGCGGCGGCGGCCAGCAGCGCGCGACGCCGCGACGACCGCGCACGGGCCGCTTGCGGCGGCACGGCCGGCATGGCGAAGGGTTGCGGCAGCCAACCCGCCTTCATGGCTCGATGCGCCGCTCGGCCTGCAGCAGGGCGCCGAAGCCGCGGTCGGCATAGGCCTCCAGCGGGCCGTCGTCCAGCAGCACGGCGAAGTCGAGCGCCGCCAGGCGGCGGATCTCGGCCTCCTTCTGCCAATGACCGATGGCGACGAAGCCGATGGCCAGCGCCAGCAGCGGCGCCGCCCAGCCAAGACCGCGCAGCCAGCGCGCGCCGCCGCCGCTTGCCAGCGGCGGGGCGCCGGCCGGGGCCAGTTGCAGGGCGGGCAGCCGCACCGTGGCCGGACTGGCACGGCGCTGGCGGGCGAGCGCTGCGGCGCGCGCCTGCTCGAGTCGCAACACGGTCTTGTAGTCGAGCCGTTCGGCGCCCTCGTTCAAGGCCTGCCGGACGCGAAAGGCGAATTCGTCCTGGTTCATAGCGTGATGCCGCGCCCCTTCAGCGCCCTGGCCAGCGCGCTGGTCGCGCGCGAGCAATGCGTCTTGACGCTGCCTTCGGAGCAACCCATGACCGCGGCCGTCTCGGCCGTGTCGAGGTCTTCCCAGTAACGGAGCAGGAAGGCCTGCCGTTGACGCGCCGGAAGCTTGGCCACCTCTTCCTCGATGATCGCCACGATCTGCTCGCGCTCGTACCGGGTCTCGCTGCTCTCGGTGCGCGCGTCCCCAGTCGGCCCGAGAATGTCCAGCGGGTCGGCATCCGGCTCGTTCTCGTCCGTCAGCGCCGAGAACAGCGTCACCCAAGTTGAGCGTACCTTGCTGCGCCGGAAGAAGTCGTGGATGGCATTTTGCAGGATGCGGGTGAACAGCAACGGCAACTCGGCTGCCGGCCGGTCGCCGTAGTTCTCGGCGATCTTCATCATGGCCTCCTGCACGATGTCGAGTGCGTGTGACTCGTCGCGCACCGCGAACAGCGCCTGCTTGTAGGCGCGCCGCTCGACACTGGCCAGGAATTCCGACAGTTCTTCTCGGGTGGCCATCGGCCGCGACCGCTGGGGCCCGGTTGCCCGGCCGCCTCCCTCGTTCTCGTTTCGAAATCATCCTAGCAGAGGGGCCGCGCGCAGCCGGCAGCGCAGCGCCGTTTGCTCATCCTGATGCGGTGCAGTATCGTGCGCGGTCTTGCACCACAAGAAGCACTTAGCCCCGGAGCAGCCCACCCCGTTGCATCGATCCCGCTAATCGCGCTCGCCGCACCACCGGCCACAAGCCGGCACGGAACGGCATCCAATCAATCTCCCATGGACCTTGAGAGGAGTCGCAGCATGCAGTCCATCAGCGCGGAAACCGCCGCCAAGCGGCCGGAAACGCACACCGAACCCATCACCGGCGCGGAAATCGTCGTTCGCTGCCTGGTCGAAGAAGGGGTCGAGCACGTCTTCGGGTATCCCGGGGGCGCCGTCCTGTACATCTACGACGAGATCTTCAAGCAGGACCGGTTCCAGCACATCCTGGTGCGGCACGAGCAGGCCGCCGTGCACGCGGCCGACGCCTATTCGCGCTCGAGCAACAAGATCGGCGTGGCGCTGGTCACCAGCGGTCCGGGCGTCACCAACGCGGTGACCGGCATCGCCACCGCCTACATGGACTCGATCCCGCTGGTGATCATCACCGGCCAGGTGCCGACGCACGCCATCGGCCAGGACGCCTTCCAGGAGTGCGACACGGTCGGCATTACCCGGCCGTGCGTCAAGCACAACTTTTTGGTCAAGGACGTGCGCGACCTGGCTTCGACCATCGCCAAGGCGTTCTTCATCGCCCGCAGCGGCCGCCCCGGTCCGGTGCTGGTCGACATCCCGAAGGACGTCACCATCGCCCGCTGCCGGTTCGAGTACCCGCGGCAGGTGACGATGCGCTCGTACAACCCCGTGCTCAAGGGGCACCTGGGGCAGATCAAGAAGGCGGTGCAGCTGCTGACGACGGCCGAGCGGCCGATGATCTACACCGGCGGCGGCGTGATCCTGTCCGATTCCAGCGAGCTGCTGAACCGGCTCGTCAACCTGCTCGGCTACCCGTGCACCAACACGCTGATGGGGCTGGGCGGCTTCCGCGCCTCGGACCCGAAATTCCTCGGCATGCTCGGCATGCACGGCACCTACGAGGCCAACATGGCGATGCAGGACTGCGACGTGCTGCTCGCCATCGGCGCCCGCTTCGACGACCGCGTCATCGGCAACCCGAAGCACTTCGCGCAGAACCAGCGCAAGATCATCCACATCGACGTCGATCCGTCGTCGATCTCGAAGCGGGTCAAGGTCGACGTGCCGATCGTCGGCGACGTCAGGGAGGTGATGACCGAGCTGCTGGCGCAGCTGCAGGCGGCGCCGCGCAGCAACGGCGCCGCAATAAAGGCGTGGTGGGCGCGGATCGACCAGTGGCGCCAGCGCGACTGCCTGAAGTACGACCGTTCGTCCGAGATCATCAAGCCGCAGTACGTGGTCGAGAAGCTGTGGGAGGTCACGCAGGGCGACGCTTTCGTCACCTCCGACGTCGGCCAGCACCAGATGTGGGCGGCGCAGTACTACAAATTCGACAAGCCCCGGCGCTGGATCAACTCCGGCGGGCTGGGCACGATGGGCGTCGGGCTGCCCTACGCGATGGGCGTGCAGATGGCCAACCCGGGCGCGCCGGTGGCGGTGATCACCGGCGAGGCGTCGATCCAGATGTGCATCCAGGAGCTGTCGACCTGCAAGCAGTACGACCTGACGCCGAAGATCGTCAATCTGAACAACCGTTACCTCGGCATGGTGCGGCAGTGGCAGCAGATCGACTACGGCAGCCGCTACTCGCACTCGTACATGGACGCGCTGCCGGACTTCGTCAAGCTGGCCGAGGCGTACGGCCACGTCGGCCTGCGCATCGAGCGGCCCGCCGACGTCGAGCCGGCGCTGCGCGAGGCCTTCGGCAAGCTGAAGGACCGGCTGGTGTTCCTCGACTTCATCACCGACCAGACCGAGAACGTCTGGCCGATGGTCAAGGCCGGCAAGGGTCTGACCGAGATGCTGCTCGGCTCGGAGGACCTGTGATGACCCCGACGCTCACCGTTCGCCGCCCCCGCCGGGTGGCTCAGGGCCCTGCGGGCGGGTGCTGAAATGAGGCACATCATCGCCGTCCTGCTCGAAAACGAGCCCGGCGCGCTGTCGCGCGTGGTCGGGCTGTTCTCGGCGCGGGGCTACAACATCGAAACGCTGACCGTGGCGCCGACCGAGGACCCGTCGCTGTCGCGGATGACGATCGTCACCACCGGCTCGGACGACGTGATCGAGCAGATCACCAAGCATCTGAACCGGCTGATCGAGGTGGTCAAGGTGGTCGACCTGACCGAGGCCGACTACACCGAGCGCGAGCTGATGCTGATCAAGCTGCGCGCGGTGGGCAAGGAGCGCGAGGAGATGAAGCGGATGGCCGACATCTTCCGCGGCCGCATCATCGACGTCACCGAGCGCACCTACACGATCGAACTGACCGGCAACACCGACAAGCTCGACGCCTTCATCCGCGCCGTCGACCGCACGGCGATCCTGGAGACGGTGCGCACCGGCAGCTCGGGAATCGGGCGCGGCGAGCGGATCCTGAGGGTTTGAGCCGGCTCGACGGAGTAACACGCAGGGCCATGGGCGGGGTTTTTCGTGGCTTTTGACAATGCGCGCGGCGCCGGGCCGCTCCCAAGCGGCGCGCACCAACTGGAGCACTTCGCGTGCACGTGCGACGCGCAGCGTCGCGTACACGCGAAGTGAAGGAGAGCTATGAAGGTCTATTACGACAAGGATGCCGATCTGTCGCTGGTCAAGGGCAAGCACGTGGCCATCGTCGGTTACGGCTCGCAGGGCCACGCCCATGCGATGAACCTGAAGGATTCGGGGGTGAAGGTGACGGTGGCGCTGCGCGCCGGCGGCGCCTCGTGGACCAAGGCCGTCAACGCCGGCTTCACGGTCAAGGAGGTCGCCGAGGCGGTACGCGACGCCGACATCGTGATGATCCTGCTGCCCGACGAGAACCACGCCCAGGTCTACAGCGAGTCGATCCACGGCAACATCAAGCAGGGCGCGGCGCTGGCCTTCGCGCACGGCTTCAACATCCACTACGGGCAGGTGCAGCCGCGCGCCGATCTGGACGTGATCATGGTGGCGCCGAAGGCGCCGGGGCACACGGTGCGCTCGACCTACGCCGGCGGCGGCGGCGTGCCGATGCTGATCGCGGTGCACCGCGACGTCTCCGGCCGCGCCCGCGAAACGGCGCTTTCTTACGCGGCGGCCATTGGCGGCGGCAAGGCCGGCATCATCGAGACCAATTTCCGCGAGGAGACCGAGACCGACCTCTTCGGCGAGCAGGCGGTGCTGTGCGGCGGCTGCGTCGAGCTGGTCAAGGCCGGCTTCGAGACGCTGGTCGAGGCCGGCTACGCGCCCGAGATGGCCTACTTCGAGTGCCTGCACGAGCTGAAGCTGATCGTCGACCTGATGTACGAGGGCGGCATCGCCAACATGAACTACTCGATCTCCAACAACGCCGAGTACGGCGAGTACGTCACCGGCCCCGAGGTGATCAACGCCGCCAGCCGCGCGGCGATGAAAAAGGCGCTCGAGCGCATCCAGACCGGCGAGTACGCCAAGAGCTTCATCCTGGAAAACCGCGCCGGCGCGCCGACGCTGCTCGCCCGCCGCCGCCTGATGGCCGAGCACGAGATCGAAAAGGTCGGCGAAAAGCTGCGCGCGATGATGCCCTGGATCAAGGCCAACCGGCTGGTCGACCGCTCGCGCAACTAGCGTCGGGCTGCCCGCTTGGCCAGGGCGCCCTCGCCGAGGGCGCCCTCGTTCGTTTTGCCCTTTTTCGACGGCTTCCGGCGGGTTCGACACGGGGCTCCGACCGGCGGTGCCTTTGCGCGCCGGGTGTTTCGTTGGGCCGAATCTCCTGCTGCCAAGCGCGCGCGCGGCGACGGCCGGGCGGCAGGACGTTCCCTTCGCGTCCGCCGTGCAGCCGCCGGCTGGTCAGCCGGACACGCGGCCTCGCCGCGAAGCGCGCAGGCCGAAATCGGTCGCCATCAGGCGAAGCAGTGCGCGGCCTGACCGGCCGGCGGCATTGGACGCTCGTCGCCGAGGTCAGGGTAACGGTCGAAAGGGGCGCCGTGCGGTTGGCGGGCGCGACGGCATCGTCGCGGCCCAAGCGGCCGTGCCGAATGCGACCGCAGTCGAGCCGGTCATCCGCGCTGTGGCGGCGCCAGTGGTAACGTCGGCGCAAATCTGACGTTGCGGAGGCTGACACCATGCGGAACAGCGCGCTTCAGGCGGCGATGGCCGTGCTGCTGTCGGCGACCGCGCTTGCCATTCACGCGCAGCCGCCGCCGGGTCGCGGCGAAGGGACGGTGCTGCTGATGACCGGGACTGCGGAAGCCGAGGTGGCCAATGACGAGGCGCTGGCGCAGTTCTTCTTCGAGGCGCAGGAGCCGGAGCTGGCCCGCGCGCAGTCGGCGGTCAACCAGCGGGTGGCCGAGGGTGTGGCGCAGCTTAAGCGCGCCGACGCGAAGGCGCTGGTGGAGACCACCGGCTACACGACCTATCCGATCTATCAGGCGGGGACGCAGCGCAGACTCGTCGGCTGGCGGGTGCGGCAGGGGGTATCGCTGCGCACGAGCGATCTGGCCGCGCTGCCCAGGACGGTGGCTGCGGGCCAGCAGCAGCTGGCGCTGGCGGGCATCGACTTTCGCCTGTCGCGGGCGGCACGGTCGAAGGTGGAGGCGCTGCTGATCGAGCAGGCGATCGCCAATCTAAACGAGAAGCTCGCCGCCGCTGCGCGGGCGCTGGGCGTGCCGGCCGACCGGCTGCGGCTGGAAGAACTGAATTTCGGCGTCGCGCCGCCGCCGGCGCCGCTGCCGCGGATGCGCGCCGAGATGATGGCCAGCAGCGCACCGGCGGTCGAAGAGCCGCAGTTCGACGCCGGCCGCACCCTGCAGCAGTTGACCGTCACGGCGCGGGCGCGGCTGCCGGCGCCGTAGCGCGACCCGCTCGCGCCGCGGCCGGGGCTGCAGCGGGACCTCGTCGGCGCCGCGACCGGGCGCGCGCCGGCTTCCCGGCCGGTCGCGCGGCTTGCGGATACCATTGGGCCACGCTCCGAAAGTTGCCATCGCGTGTCCGCCTACCCGCATCCGATCATCGCCCGCGAGGGCTGGCCGTTCGTCTACGGCTCGCTGGCCGCCGCGGTCGCCGTGTGGGCGGTGGCGGGCTTCGGCTGGTCGGTGCCCTTGTGGCTGCTGGCGGCCTTCGTCGTCCAGTTCTTCCGCGACCCGCCGCGCGAGATCCCGCAGCAGGCCAACGCCGTGCTGGCGCCGGCCGACGGGCGAATCGTCAAGGTCGACCGGGCGCGCGACCCGTACACCGAGCGTGACGCGCTGCTGATCAGCGTCTTCATGAACGTGTTCAACGTGCACTCGAACCGCTCGCCGGCCGACGGCGTGGTCGAGCGGGTGGAGTACTCGCGCGGCAAGTTCGTCAACGCCGATCTGGACAAGGCCTCTAGCGAAAACGAACGCAACGCCATCGTGCTGCGGCTCGACGGCGAGCGCATCACGGTGGTGCAGGTGGCTGGCCTGATCGCGCGCCGCATCCTCTGTTACGTCAAGGCGGGCGACCGCCTCGCGCGCGGGCAGCGCTACGGCTTCATCCGCTTCGGCTCGCGCGTCGACCTGTATCTGCCGCTGTCGGCGCGGCCGCGGGTGGCCGTCGGCGACCGCGTGGCGGCGGCCAGCACCATCGTCGCGGAACTCTGAACGGGCGCATGCGCTTTCGCCGCCGCAAGCCGCGTCCCTTCGTCCGGCCCGCCGTGCCGGCCGTTGACGAGTTGGTCGTGCGGCCGGTGCACCGGCGGCGCGGCATCTATCTGCTGCCCAATTTGTTCACGATGGCGGCGCTGTTCGCCGGCTTCTTCGCCATCGTGCAGGCGATGAACCAGCGCTTCGAGGCGGCGGCGATCGCCATTTTCGTCGCCATGGTCCTCGACGGCATGGACGGCCGCGTGGCGCGGCTGACCAACACGCAGAGCGCCTTCGGTGAGCAGCTCGACTCGCTGTCGGACATGACCTCGTTCGGGGTGGCGCCGGCGCTGGTGATGTACGAGTGGATCCTCAGCGGGCTGGGCCGCTGGGGCTGGGCCGGCGCCTTCGTCTACTGCGCCTGCGCGGCGGCGCGGCTGGCGCGCTTCAACGCCAACCTCGGCGTGGTCGACAAGCGCTTTTTCCAGGGCCTGCCGAGCCCGGCGGCGGCGGCGCTGATCGCCGGTTTCGTCTGGCTGGC
>Ga0308414_1000918_pt1 | contig 19228 bp, 14 predicted proteins | sample HotsprSampleOS50_FD_205667 | JGI IMG/M metagenome (GOLD analysis project Ga0308414, IMG submission 205667) | Hot spring phototrophic mat microbial communities from Octopus Spring, Yellowstone National Park, Wyoming, United States - 20090730_OS50 ...
CCGGCCACATCGATCCCCTCCGGCGTGCGCCCCAGCGGCGTCACCGCCAGCGAGCTGCGTACCGGCGCGCCCGTGCGCTCTTCCGTCAGTCCGAGTTTTTCGAGCACCGCCGCCTGCCCGCGCGCCGTCGCCGCGCCGTGGCTGCCCATCGCGGGAAACAGAAAGGGCCGCAGCCCGCGCTCCTTCAGGCAGGCTGCCAGCTCCGCGACGATTTCATCGATCCGCGCGATGCCGCGGCTGCCCACGCCCACCGCCACGCGGGCGCCGGCCGGCAGGCCGTCGAGCGGCGCCGCCGCCCGCATCGCCTCCCGCACCGCGCCGCGCACATCGCCAAGTCCGCGCCGCGGGAAATTCTGGCGCACCACCGCACAACGGGGCAGTTCCATGAACCCATTCTACGGAGGCGGCCTCCCGGCTCAAACCGCCCGTCGCCGGATGCCGTCGCGCTGCCGCCACTGCCATCGGTGCACGCAAGCCGCTCCGGGCGCAGCCGCGGGGCAGGGAGCCGCCCGTGCCCGCCGGCGCCTCCCAATCGCCACTCCGCCAGTGGCGCGCCTCACGTGAAGCCGTGCTGCTGCCGGTGCAGACCGGCGTCGAACCGCTGCGTCGTCTTGAACAGCTCGTAGCGCCCGTCCCCGCTCACCTCGCGGACACGGCCGAGCAGCGTGTTCATCTCCGCCACCGTCATCGGCTGGAAACTCCGCGCGATCGCCACGGCGCGCTCGAGGTCGGCCATCGAGGCCAGACCCACCACCTGCACGCTCACCGGCTGCGAGAGGAAATAGCGGTAGCACTCCTCCACCGTCACCACCCCGTCGGCCAGCATCCGCCCGTCGCCGCCGCAGCCCTTCATGCCGATGACGCCGATGCCCCGCCTCTGGCACTCGGGCGCCACCTCGTGGCGGAAGCTTTCGAAGGCGTGATCCATGATGTTGATGGGCATCTGGCAGGCGTCCCAGGGAAAATCGAGCGCCAGCATTTTCCGGTGAATCCGCGGGTGCTTGTGGCCGGTAAAGCCGAGAAAACGAACTTTCCCCTGTTTTTTCGCCTCTAATGCGGCCCGCAAACCGCCCTTTTCCATCAGAAATTCCGGGTCATTATAGTAGTTGCACTCATGGAATTGCCACAGGTCGATGACGTCGGTGCGCAGCCGCCGCAGGCTGTCTTCCAGGTGCTGCATGGCCCCGTTGTAATCCCGCGCGCAGACCTTGGTCATCAGGAAGACGCGCTTGCGGTAGCCGTCCATCGCCAGCGCCTTGCCCATCACCTCTTCGGCGCGGCCGTTGTGGTAATCCCAGGCGTTGTCCATGAACGTGATGCCCGCGTCCACGGCGGCGTGCACCAGCCGGATGGATTCGCTCTCGTCTTTGGGGCGCGCCTGATGGTGCCCGCCCAGCCCCAGCACCGACACTTCTACGCCCGTCTTGCCCAGCGGGCGCGTGGGAATTCCGTTGTTCTGCGCCGCCGCCGCCCGCGGCGCGGCCGCCAGCGCGGCGCCCGCGGAAAACAGTTCTCTCCGGTTGATTGTCGCCATGAGCCCCTCTGCCTCCGCAGCCATTCTATGCGACCGGCCCGGGGAGTTCCACCCGGGTCCGGCGCCCGGGCTTCCTCCCCCCCCGCTCCGGCGGATCCGGCATGGATCCTGGCCTCAATCGTGCCGCCCTTTTGCCTGATTCTCCCGCTCCGGAGACCGGGGCGTCCGTCACCGGCCATCTGGTGATCTTTCTGGCCGGCGCGCCCGGGCAGGGCGCAGCGGACGCTGCCTCAAGCGGACTCGCCCGGCGTCCCGCCCCGGCGCGCCTCTTTCCACTTGCGGATCGCCTCGAGCCGCTCGCGGATGCGCTGCTCGACGCCGCGCCCGCTGGGCTCGTAGAAGCGCCGCCCGCGCAGCCACTCCGGCAGGCACTCCATGGCGGCGAGCCCCTCCTCCTGCTGGTGCGCGTGCTCGTAGCCTTCGCCGTAGCCCCACTCCCGCATGGCGCGCGTGGGCGCGTTGCGCAATTGCATCGGAACCGGGTCCGCGGGTTTCTGCCGCGCCGCCTCGCGGGCTTCATTCAGCGCGCGGTACGCCGCGTCGGACTTGGGCGCCACGGCCAGATAAATGGCCGCCTGCGCCAGCGCCTGGTCGCCCTCCGGCTCGCCCAGGAAGTGCACCGTCTGCCAGCACGCCACGGCCTGCTCCACCGCGCGCGGGTCGGCCAGCCCGATGTCCTCGATGGCCATGCGCACCAGCCTCCGCGCAATATAGAGCCGGTCCTCGCCGCCCTCCAGCATCCGCGCCAGCCAGTACAGCGCCGCGTCCGCATCGGACGAGCGCACGCTCTTGTGCAGCGCGGAGATCAGGTTGAAGTGCTCCTCGCCGCTCTTGTCATACAGCAGCGTCTTGCGCTGGATGGCATCTTCCACGGCGGTGCGGTCCAGCTCCGCGCCCGCGCTCGCCGTGGCCGCGATCTCCAGCAGGTTGTACGCGCGGCGCGCGTCGCCGCCGGCGTAGACGGCGATCTGTTCGAGCAGCTCGCGCGGCGCGCTCTTCCCGACCACGGGCAGCGCGCGTTCCAGCAGCGCCGCCGTCTCGTCCGCCGTGAGCGGGCGCAGCGCATACACCTTCGAGCGCGACAGCAGCGCCGGCACCACTTCAAACGAGGGGTTCTCCGTCGTCGCCCCGATCAGGATGATGTCGCCGCGCTCGACGTAGGGCAGAAACGCGTCCTGCTGCGCCTTGTTGAAGCGATGGATCTCGTCGACGAAAAGAACCGTGCGCAGCCCCTGCCGCCGGTGCTTCTCCGCCGCCGCCATCACTTCCTTGATCTCCTTGATGCCGCTCAGCACCGCGCTGAAGGGCACAAACGCGCAGCGCGTGGTGCGCGCGATCAGGCGCGCCAGCGTCGTCTTGCCCGTGCCCGGCGGCCCCCACAGGATCAGCGACGTCAGCCGGTCGGACTCGATCTGCGCGCGCAGCGGCTTGCCCGCGCCCAGTATGTGCTCCTGGCCGACAAAATCCTCCAGCCGCTCGGGGCGCATGCGCTCGGCGAGCGGACGCGACTCGTCCAGGCGCTCGTCTTCGCGCGGCGGTTCGAAATCGAACAGGCTCATGGCGCGCCCCGCTGCCGCATGGCTTCATACAGGATCACCGCCGCCGCCGCGGCCGCATTCAGGCTCTCCACGCCTGCCGTCGGAATCCGCACCGCCTCGCCGGCGCGCGTCCACGCATCGCCAACGCCATGCGCTTCATTGCCGATCACCACGGCGCACGGCGCGCGCCAGTCCAGCTCCCACGGCGCCCGCCCGCCCTGTGGCAAAGCGGCGCGAATCGCCACGCCCCGCTCCCGCAGCAGCGCCACCGCGGCGGCCTCGTCTTCGGCGTCGATCACCGGCAGCCGGAACAGCGATCCCGCGCTCGCCCGCAGCGTCTTCGGGTTCCAGCGCGACACCGTGCCCCTCACCCAGACCAGCCCCGCCGCGCCGAACGCCTCCGCCGCCCGCGCCACTGCGCCCGCGTTGCCCGGATCCTGCAGCCGGTCCAGCACCACCACCGGCGCCGCCCGCGCCATCAGGTCCCGCTCCCGCCACTGCGGCGGCTCGACCAGCGCCAGCACTCCTTGCGCGTGCTCCGTGGCCGACAATTGCGCGAACACGCGTTCCTCAACCACTGCCAGACGGATCCGCTTCCCGTCTCCGATCTGCCCGCGCGCCTTCGCCGCGGCCGCTTCCGCCGCAACCACCGCGCCGATGCGAAGCCCGCTCCGCAGCGCCTCTTCCAGCAGATGGAACCCTTCCGCCACGCATTGTCCGCTGCGCGTCAGCCCGCCCCGAGCCACAGCCCGCCGGATCTCCCGCAGCAACGGGTTGTGCGCGCTCCGGATGGCAGAATCAGGATCCATTCCAGATACAATCATCTTCAGACAATGCGGAGGACCTTCGCCATCCTCGGCACTGGCGGGGCCGTCGCGCTCTTTGCTTATCTGCTGGCCGTTTCCCACCGCATCGCCCGTCAGTCGGAGGTCGACGAGGCCAGGGCGGCAGATATCATTGTCGTGCTCGGCGCGGCCGAATACAACGGCCGTCCCTCGCCCGTGCTGAAAGCGCGCCTCGACCACGCCTACAACCTCTACCATCGCGGCCTCGCCCCGATGATCTTCACCACCGGCGGCGCCGGCGGCGACCCGCAATTCACCGAAGGCCAGGTGGGGCGCGATTATCTGGTGCAGCGCGGCATCGCCAGCGAAAACATCGTCGTCGAAGGCGAGGGCGACACCACCGTCGAGTCCCTGCTGGCTGTCAGCGAAGTGATGCGCCGCATGGGATTGCGCCGGGCCATCCTCGTCTCCGACGGCTACCACATCTACCGCGCCAAGCGGATCCTCGAGCACGCGGGCATGGAGGTCTACGGCTCGCCGCGCCCGCACACGGGCCGAGGCGGATGGCGCGAACGCTGGCTCTACATCCGGCAGGCGCTCGGCTACCTGCTCTGGCGGCTCCACATCGCCGTGTGAGGCGGCCCCGCTACAGGCGGAACAGCTCGCGCAGCCGCCGCGTCTGCACGCGGCTCACCGGAATCACCGTCCCCTTCTTGTCATCCATGCGGATCTGGTAGCTCGATTTGAACCACGGGATCACTTCGCGGATGCGGTGAATGTTGACCAGAAAACTGCGGTGCGGGCGCCAGAAGACGGCCGGATCGAGGCTCGCCTGCAGCTCCTCCAGCGTCTTGAAGTTGCTCTCGCCCTCCGCCTGCGCCGCAGTCACCGTGATCAGCCCGTCTTCGATTCGCGCATAGATCACATCGGCGGCATCCACGATCAGGTTGCGCCCGCCGCTGCGGATGAGCAGTTTTCTCACCTGCGGCGCGGCGGGCGCGGCCACGGCTTCGGGCTCCAGCATCGTCCGCTTCACCCGCTCAATCGTCACCGCCAGCCGCTCCCGCGTCACCGGCTTCAGCAGATAATCCAGGGCTTCCATGCGGAAGGCCTCCAGCGCATATTGCTCGTACGCCGTGCAGAGCACGAACGCCGGCACGGGCGCCTTGTCCTCGTGCAGTTTCTCAATCAGCCGAAGGCCGTCGAGCCCCGGCATCTGCACGTCGATGAAAACCAGGTCCGGCTCCAGCTCTTCAATGCGCTTCAGCGCCTCCAGCCCGTTGGACGCCGTGCCCAGAACCTCGATTTCGGGAAAGCTCTTCAGCAGGTACACCAGCTCGTCCAGCGCCGGGGTCTCGTCATCGGCCACAAGAGTGGGAATGGCCGCGCTCGTGCGCCCGCTCATCGGCCACAGTATAGCAACCGCCGCATCCCCGCCCCCTCTCCGGCTGCTAAGATAAGACTTGGCCTTCATTCGGCTTCACTTCGTTTCGACCTGCCCAAGGAGTTTCTGACTTTGCCCGCCCAACCCAATGTCCAGATCCGCCCGGCGGAAGGAAAGCTGGGTGTCCTCATCCCCGGCATCGGCGCCGTTTCCACCACGTTCATGGCCGGCGTCGAGGCCATCAAAAGAGGTCTCGGCGAACCCGTCGGCTCGCTCACCCAGCTCGCCACCATCCGGCTCGGCAAGCGCACGGAAAACCGCTCGCCTCGGATCAAGGACTTCGTGCCGCTCGCCGGGCTGGAGGATCTGGTCTTCGGCGGCTGGGACATCTTTGAAGACAGCGCCTACGAGGCCGCCCTGAAGGCGCAGGTGCTCGAGCGCAGCCTGCTCGAACAGGTGCGCGGGCCGCTGGAAGCCATCCGCCCCATGAAGGCGGTCTTCGAGCAGGAGTACGTCAAGCGCCTCCACGGCACGCATATCAAGACGGAAGGCACGAAATACGACAAGGCTCTGGCGCTGATCGACGACATCGGCCAGTTCCGCGAGCGCACTGGCGTCAGCCGCTGCGTCATGGTCTGGTGCGGCTCCACCGAGGTCTATCACAAGCCCACCGCCGTGCATCAGACGCTGGCAGCCTTTGAAGAGGGCCTCAAAAAGAACGACCCCGATATCGCTCCGTCGCAGGTCTACGCCTACGCCTCGCTGATGTCGGACGTTCCTTTCGCCAACGGCGCTCCGAACCTGACCCATGACATCCCCGCGCTGCTCGACCTCGCGCGCGAGCGCAGCCTGCCCGTCTGCGGCAAGGACTTCAAGACCGGCCAGACCTTCATGAAGACGCTCATCGCCCCGGGGCTGAAAGCGCGGATGCTGGGCGTGCACGGCTGGTTTTCCACCAACATCCTCGGCAACCGCGACGGCGAGGTGCTGGACGACCCCGGCTCGTTCAAGTCCAAGGAAGAGACCAAGCTCAGCGTCCTCGACACCATCCTCCAGCCGCACCTGTACCCGATGCTGTACAACAACATCCATCACGTGGTGCGGATCAATTATTACCCGCCGCGCGGCGACGCCAAAGAGGGCTGGGACAACATCGACATCTTCGGCTGGCTCGGCTACCCGATGCAGATCAAGATCGACTTCCTGTGCCGGGACTCGATCCTCGCCGCGCCCATCGTGCTCGACCTCGTGCTGTTTCTCGATCTCGCCCGCCGCGCCGGCATGCGCGGCATCCAGGAATGGCTCAGCTTCTACTTCAAGGCGCCGATGCACGCCCCCGAGGTCTACCCCGAGCACGACATCTTCATCCAGCTCATGAAGCTGAAAAACACGCTCCGCTGGATGCAGGGCGAGGATCTCATCACGCACCTCGGCCTGGAATATTACGACTAGCCGTTCGCTCAGGAAGGCGCGGGACCGGGAATGAAAGCTCTTGTCATTGGCGGAACGCAATTCATCGGCAGGCACCTGGTGCAGACGTTGCTGAGGGGCGGCCACGAAGTGGCCATCCTCCACCGCAAGCCGGAACATGACTTCGGCAAGCGGGTGTCGAATTACCAGGCCGACCGCAACGATCCCAGGCAGGTCAAGGCCGCCCTCAACGGGCAGAGCTTCGACGCCGTCTTCGATCTGGCCTACGATTGGGAGCGCGGCACGCCGGCCCCGGCCGTGGCCGAAGTGGCGCACTTCCTCACCGGCTCGATCGGGCGCTACGTGTTCGTCTCCTCCGTGGCGGCTTATGGCGACGGCCTCAACCACCATGAGGGCGACGCCCTGGCCGCCGACGATCACCCCGACAGCTACGTGCGCAACAAGGCCCAGTCGGAACGGGCGCTGTTCCGCCTGTTCCACCGCCACGGCACGCCCATCACCACCATCCGGCCCCCGTTCGTCTACGGGCCGGGCAATCCCATCTACCGCGAGCAGTTCTTCTGGGACCGCATCCGCGACAAGCGCCCCATCATCCTGCCCGGCGACGGCAGGCGGCTGATGCAGTTTGTCTACGTCAAGGACCTCGTCGGCGCCATGATCCGCGCCGTCGAGGTCCCGGCGGCCCTCGGCCACGCCTTTAACATCGCCAATGCGCGCCCGCTCACGCAGGCCGAGCTGATCGACGCCTACTTCGCCGCCGCGGGCAAGCAGACCGCCGTGGCGCGCGTGCCCCGCGAGCGCATCCTCCGCGCCGGCGGCCACCCCATGGGCCCGCGCCTCTATTTCGGCGTGTACTTCGACTTGCCGCCCGTCACCATGGTCATCAGCAAGGCGCAGCGCGTGCTGCGCTTCAAGCCCACCCCGTTCATGGACGGGCTCAAGGAGACCTACCGCTGGTATCTCCGCCACCACCCGAAGCAGGCGATCGACTACTCGTTCGAAGACTCCCTGCTCAACGGATGCCGCGCCCAGATGGCGAGCTGACCGCCGCCCGCTTCGAACTCAACAAACGCAGCCTCCTGCCGATAAGAACGGCGGAGACGCGCCGCCCGCGCGGCGCCCGCAAGCCTTCATGTCGAAGACCGCCGTGCTCAGCCTTGCCAACCACCACGCCCCATGGGTCGTCGTGCAGGTCCACCATCAGAATGCCGCCCTGCATTCCTCCATCGTCCGCGAACTCGTCATCCAGCCCGAGGTCACTCCCGTGCCGCGCATGCCGGACTACATCCGCGGCGTCATGAACTGGCGCGGCAAGATCATTCCCAACATCGACCTGCGCCTGCGGCTCGGCATGCCCGGCGCGCGCCAGGAACTCAACGAACTCGCCGGCATGATCACCGCCCGCGCCGCCGACCACATGGCGTGGATGGAAGAGCTCTACCGGTCCGTCGAGGAGCACCGCCCCTTCACCCTCACCACCGACCCCCACGCCTGCGCCTTCGGCCGCTGGTATGACAACTTCAAAACCAACAACCTCACCGTCGCCGCCCTGCTGCGCAAAATGGACGCCCCGCACAAGGCCATCCACGCCATCGCCGTGCGCGTGGAGGCGCTCAAGGCGGAGGGCAAGTACGATGAGGCGAAGCGGCTCGTGAATTCCTGCCGCGATACCACCCTGGCGCGCCTCTTGGACCTCTTCACCCACTTCGAAGAAGCCATCGAACAGAACCACCGCCCCGTAGCCATCATCGTGAACACCGCCGGCGCACTCGCCGCCTTGACCGTCGACCGCGTCGAGGCCGTCGAACCCATCGACCCCGCAGCCGTCCAGCCCCTCGATGACCGCGGCGTCGAAAGCTACTCCTCCCTCATCCGCTCCATCGCCCAGCGCAGCAAAGGCGCCGGACTCGTCGGACTCATCGACGAAAAACAGATCCTCGAAATGGCCGCCTCCCTCCCCGAAGCCGAGGCTGCCTGAGCCTCAGAACCCAACCTCCCCCGCGGTTCCACCCGCCTTCCGGTTGAAACGCGGCTTTGGTACTGGAACTCACAAGCAATTCGTTCCTCCTTTGCTGCCACGAAAGAAGCGCGAAAATGAAAGCGGGATGAAGTCTGCCCTTTCCGTTTTCCTGCCTGCGTTCTCGCTCTCCCTTCTGGCGCAGGACTTCCTTCTGCACTCGCGCTCCGCCCCGGATGCTCCGCCCCTGGCCCCGCCCCGTGCCGTCAAATTGTCCTTCATCCCGTTGGACGATGCGGCCGCAAGGCTGCAGCAACTCGCCCGGGACGTCGCCGCTTCGGAAGGTTTCGAAATCCTGCCGCCCCAGTTGGCAGACGCCGCCGAGATCCGGCTCTACCTTCGCGCGAGCGGTGCCGAGACGCCCGTTGCCGTCGCTTCGAAACAGGCGCGCGATGCGGCTTTGGCATGGCAGCAGCGCACGCCCGGCAGCCGCGCGGAAAACTGCGATGCCTGCTTTTCCGGCCCCGCCGCGAACCTCTATGTCGACCTCGGGCGCCATGCATCCACCCCCTCGCAGATGATGGACGCCGCGCTCTCCTTGCGCGAAGTCCTGGCCAGGCTGGCATCCGCCGGTCCGCGCACCGCGCGCAAAGGCGAGATGATTTCTCCCGCCCCGGGTTCTGTCCTTCCCGGCAGCTCGGTCACCTTTCAATGGTCAGCCGGCGAAGACGTCAGGCAGTTCTGGCTCATGATCGGAAACTGGCCGGGCGGCGACACCTTGTACTCTGCCGATCAGGGACTGCTGACCTCCGCTCCCGTGAGCGGCTTGCCCGCCGATGGCCGCACCATTTATGTGCGCCTGTGGTCTTACATCGACAACCAGTGGGTCTACAACGACTACCAATACAGAGCCGCCGGCTCGGTCACTCCCGTCAAGGCGCAGATCACCGATCCCGCGCCGGGCGCCACCCTTCCCGGCTCCACGGCAACCTTCCGCTGGAGCACGGGCACGGGCGTGGCGAGATACTTCCTCTTCGTCGGCCTCTGGCAGGGCGGCAACACCCTTTTCAGCCAGGACATGGGCACGTCTCTGGAGGCGACGGTCACGAATCTGCCTGCCGACGGCTCCACCGTGTACGTGCGGCTGTGGTCTTACATCGACGGCGCGTGGCAGTTCCAGGATGCCACCTACAGGGCCGCCGGTTCGGTGACGCCCGTGAAGGCCGCCCTGACGTCGCCCTCGCCCGGGTCCGTGCTCGGGGGCACAACCGCCACCTTCCAGTGGAGCGCCGGCCAGGCGGTCACGCGCTACTTCCTTTTCGTCGGCCGCTGGCAGGGCGGCAACACGCTCTTCAGCCAGGATATGGGGACGAGCCTGGGCGCCACGGTCTCCAATTTGCCTTCCGACGGCAGCACGATCCATGTGCGGCTGTGGTCCTACATTCAGGGCGCATGGCAGTTCAACGACTATGTCTTCACCGCCACCGGCACGCTTCCCGCCGCGCAAAAGGGCGTGCTCGTCTCGCCCGCCCCCGGCGCCACGCTCTCAGGCAGCACCGCCACCTTCGCCTGGACGCAGGGCGCGCGCGTGGAACGCTTCTGGCTGTTTGTCGGAACGAGCCTCGGCAACAACAACATCTACGGCGGCGACCAGGGAACCAACACCTCGGCCACGGTCAGCAACCTTCCCGTCAACGGGCAAGTGATCTACGTCAGGCTCTGGTCCTACATCGACGGCGCCTGGCAACACAGCGACGCCTCCTATCGCGCCGCCGGCCCCTGAAGCTCCTTGTGCCCGGAAGGGACAGCGCCGCACTCCCGCCGCGGGGTGCGGCGCTCTTTTTCACAGCAGCCGCGGCGGACGCGGCGCCGCCGCCTTGGCTTCCAGCCGGCGGATGCGCTTTTCCAGCTCCGCGCTCGGCTCAAGCCCGAACGCGGCGCGCGCCATCTCCAGCGCCAGCGCCGCGTTCTTCTCGCGGTGCTCGTAGTGCACGGCCAGCTTCTCCAGCGCCTGCGCCTGATACGGATTGCGGATGGTGGACAACTCCGACCAGCGCGCCAGCGCCGCATCGGTCAAACCCAGTTTCCGCTCGATCTCCGCCGCCTGCCACAAAGCCTCCCACAGCATCTCCTCCGGAAGCGTGCGCCGGAGCGCCTCGTTTAAAAGCCGCAGCGCCTCCTCCAGCCTTCCTTCCCTCTGGAAATAGCGCGCCAGCGCGGCCATCTCCGCCGGGTGCGTCAGCCGTGAGGGATCGCGGAACGCCGCCGGCACGATCGCCGTCAGGCAGGCCAGCGAGAGGATGTCGTGCGCGTTGTGCGCGAACACCGGAACCAGCGGCCGGAAATGGCCCGTTCGCAAATACTCCAGATACAGCCGCGGCACCGCCGCCCCGCCCGGATCGCCTTGCCGCTCGAAGCCGATGACGCGCGCCTCGAGTTCCATCAGCCGGCACGAGTCCAGCGCCAGCCGCCACAGCCGCCGCGCCGCGTGCAGCAGGTCCACATGAACCAGATGCGCGAACGGCGGACGCTGCCGCGCCAGACGGTAGCGCGTCTCCAGCAGCGGCAGGTCGAACGCCTTGCCGTTGTAGGTCACCACCACGCGGAACGGTTCCAGATGCCTCGCCAGCGCATCCAGCATCGACGGCTCCTCGCCGTGGTCGCGCATGAAAAACTGCCGCACGGCAAAGCCCTGCGGCGTCGCATGGCCCGTTCCCACCAGGAAGGCGAAAGCGCCCGTGCCCCCGGTCACGCCGCTCGTTTCGGTATCGAGAAACACCCATTCGCCCGGCGCGCAGCCGGCCGCGTTTTCGTCGAGCACCGCCAGCAAATCCGCCGGCAAGTCGGCGAGCGCGCCCACGTCGGCGCTGCCGTGGCGGTGATGCGCCGGCCACGAGCGCTCGATCTCCCAGTGCGTGCCCAGCGTCGTTTCCACGGCGCGCCCCAGCTCGGCGGGAAGGGAAGCCCGCGCCGGGGAGGCCGCCGTCTGCGCTTCGATGCGCGCGATGCGGCGGCGAAGCTGTTCCAGTTGGCGGCGGAGCTGTTCGTTCATGCCACGTCGCGCCAGTTCGGGCCTGCCGCTGTTTCCGCCAGCAGCGGCACGCTGAGCTTTTCCACGCCTTCCATGATGCGCTTGACCATGGCGCGCGCGGCCTCCAGCTCCTCCCCGGGACACTCGAGCACCAGTTCGTCGTGCACCTGCAGCAGCAGCCGGCTCCGCCAGCCGCGCTGCCGCAGCTCGCCGTCCACCAGGATCATCGCCTTGCGCATCAGATCGGCCGCCGTGCCTTGCAGCGGCGTGTTCACCGCCGTGCGCTCGGCGAAGGCGCGCGCGTTGGGGTTCTTCGAGGCGATGTCCGGAATCGGGCGCCGCCGTCCCCACAGCGTCAGTGTGTAGCCCCGCTCGCGCACTTCTTCGATCGTCCGGTCGATCCACAGCCGCACGCCGGGGTAGCGTTCGAAATACTTCTGGATGTAGAGCCGCGCCTCTTCCTGCGGAATGCCGAGCTGCTGCGCCAGCCCGAACGGCGTCTGCCCGTACACGATGCCGAAATTCACCGCTTTGGCCGCGCGCCGCATCTCCGGCGTCACCATCAGCGGCGGCACGCCTTGGATCTCGCTCGCCGTGCGCGTGTGGATGTCCTCGTTCCGCCGGAACGCCTCTGTCAGCGCGGCGTCCGAGGAGAAATGCGCCAGCAGCCGCAGCTCGATCTGCGAATAGTCGGCTGACAGCAGCACCCAGCCGGGCTCGGGCACGAAGCAGGAGCGGATCTCGCGCCCGAGCTCGGTCCGCACGGGGATGTTCTGCAGATTGGGCTCGGTGGAAGACAGCCTGCCCGTGGCGGCGCCCGCCGGGTTGAAGGTCGTGTGCAGCCTTCCGTCCGCCGGCGAGATCAGTTGCGGCAGGGCGTCGACGTACGTGCCCTTCAGTTTGGAAAGCTGCCGGTAGTCGAGGATCTTGCCGATGACCGGATGCACGGGGGCCAGCGCTTCCAGCACGTCCGCCGAGGTCGAGTACGCCTTCGTCTTGCTCGTTTTGCCCTGCGGCTGGAGCTTCAGCCGTTCAAACAGAACTTCACCTAATTGTTTCGGGCTGTTGATATTGAACGGGATGCCCGCCAGCGCGTGGATCTCGTCGGTCAGGCGCGCGAGCGCGGTTTCCATCTCCGCCGAGAGCGCCGCCAGCCGCTCCGTGTCGATGCGCACGCCCGCCTGTTCCATGCGCAGCAGCACGGGCATCAGCGGGAGGTCGATCTCTTCGTAGATCCGGCGCAGGTCGCCCGCCACCATCGGGCGCAGCCGCCGCGCCAGCGCGCGCAGCGTCTCCTCGCGCGTCGCCGGAACCCGCTCCAGATATCGCGCAATCAGCGATTCCAGCGCGCACGCCGGCGGGTCCGCCAGCACAAGAAACGCATACAGCAGGACGTCTTCCACCGGCTTGCCCGGATCAGGGCAGCCCGCCGCCTTCCAGTCGTAAAACACCGCCGTGTCGGGGTCGGCTGTCTCCGCTGGTTCCTCCGCGCCCGCATCCGCCGCGGGCAGCTCCAGCTCTTTCAGAAAACTCAGGAACTCGTGCTCGCGGTAGAACTCAGCCAGTGCTTCCACATCCGGAGCCTGCGCCCGCAGCGACTCCAGGTCCGTCTCGAGCGGCGCTTCGGTGTCGATGGACGCCAGCCGGCGCGAGAGTTCGATCTGGTCCCGGTGATTCACCAGGCTCTCGCGGTAGGACTTGCGGCTGACTTCCCCGGCGCGCTCCAGAAGCTGGTCCAGGCTCCCGTATTCACGCAGGAGCTGCACGGCGCCCTTCTCGCCGATGCCGGGCGCGCCGGGGATGTTGTCGGAAGAGTCCCCGACCAGCGCCAGCAGATCGACGATGCGCTCCGGCGGCACGCCCTTGAACTCCTCCACTTTGGCCGGGTCGTACAGCGTGTCGTTCTTCATCGGGTCCAGCATGAATATGCCGCCGCCGACCAGTTGCAGCAGGTCTTTGTCGGAGCTGATCATCCAGACTTCGAATCCCGCCTGCGCGGCGCGCCGCGCCAGCGTTCCGATTACGTCGTCCGCCTCAAAGCCTTGCGACTTGACCACGGGCACGCGCATGGCAGCGAGCATCCGCTCAATCGCGGGAATTTGCTCAAGCAGTTCGGGCGGCGTCTCCGCGCGGTTCGCCTTGTACTCGGCGTAGGCTTCATCGCGGAAAGTCGGGCCTTCGCTCTCGAACACGGCGGCCAGGTATTCCGGCTTGTATTGCTTCTGCAGCCGCCGGATCATGTTGTGAAAAATGTAAATCGCCTCGGTCGACGAGCCCCGCGAAGTGCGCATCGGAGGCGCGCCGCTGCGCTGCCGCGCGTGGTAGGCGCGGAAGATCAGATTGAAGGCGTCGACCAGGAACAGCCTCGGCATGATCTGATTGTCCCGCAAGCGCGCTGCTGTTGCGTTGCGGCTTTGGGCAAAATAAGGTTGTGGCCTCCTACAGGGACCGGCTGCAACCGGAGCTGCTCCGCTTTCCCGGTCTTTGGCGCACCCGCATCCTCATCGGCGCGGGCCTTCTCGCCGTTGCGGTGACGGCGGCGCTGGTTTTTGAATTCGGCGATCCCCGCCCGGATGTGCGCCTCCGCGAGCTGGGCGCCCTGGCCTCGGCAGCTCTGTTCCTGGCCGCCTGCTGGCCCCGGGAAATCACTTGCGGTCCCGCGGGCGTGGAGCAGTTCCGCCTTTTCGGCATGGGCAGGAAACGCATCCGCTGGGGCGGCGTCTCGACGATAGAGGAACGGCAGGAATGGCGCGGGCTGGGGGCCCGGCTTGGCTTCTCTGTGCGGTTGATCGCGGTTGTCGGGACGCAGTCGGCCATCCGGCACACGCCCCGGCATCCGGACCCCGAGCGGTTCCTGCGCGAATGCCGTATGAGAATGGAGGAATGGCAAGCACGGCACACCACGCCCGGGGCAATCCATTCCCCGGCCGCCTCCCGGTGGATCCCCGGATGAAGCAGATTGCCTTTCTCGCGCTGCTGGCCTTGTTCGCGCCCGCGCCGTCTGCTGCCCAGAAGAAATCGGTCACCCTCGACGGCAAGCAGACGTGGGTGGACACGGGCGTCGATGTCCGGCCCGGCGATCTGGTGCGCATCACCGCCGAAGGACGCCTGAAATATGCCGACGCGCGCGAGGAAGCTTCGCCGGACGGGCTGAAGCGAGGATGGATGGATCTGATCCGCGCCCTTCCCGTCAATGACGCAGGCCGCGGCGCCGTCATCGGCCGCATCGGCGAGGGAGCGGCTGCGCGGCCGTTCCTTGTCGGCTCGCGCCGCGAGAGCCGCATGACCGTCGCCGGACGTCTGTTTCTGGGCGTCAATCAAAACAGCTCCCCGGCGAGCGGGCAGTATCAAGCCACAGTGGAAATCGTGGAGAAGGCCGGGGCGGCTGTCGAGACCTTCCATGGCGAACTGCCGCCTGTCACGGACGACATCCTGTCCAAAATTCCGCGCCGCGTGGTGGACAAGGACGGCTTGGAAGGCGACCGCGTGAACTTCCTGATCCTCGGCGCAGAAGAGCAGGTCAAGCGCGCCCTCCTGGATGTCGGCTGGGTGGTGGTGGACCGTTCGGTGAAGGACACGATTCTTCGCGGCGCCTTGGGCACGCTGTCCCGCCAGGCCTATCTCACCATGCCCATGAGCGAGCTCTACGTGTTCGGCCGCCCCCAGGACTATGGCTTCGCGATGAGCGACCCCGTCATGACCGTCGCCGAGCGCCACCACTTCCGCATCTGGAAGGCGCCCTTCGATGTCGGCGGGCTCACCCTGTGGGTGGGCGCGGGCACCCACGACGTCGGCTTCGACCGCGATCAGCGCACCGGCGGCGTCACGCACCGCATCGACCCGGACACGGACAAGGAGCGCGAATTCATCGGCGAGACGCTCAAACAAAGCGGGCAGGTGGTGAGAACCGAATACGTCACGCCCAAGGACACCATCACCAAGGCCAAGACCGCGCACGGTCAGGAATACTTCTCCGACGGGCGCATTCTGGTCATCTATCTGCGCCCCGACAGCGGCAACCGCGCGAAGGAATTCTCCGATCTCTTCTGCTCCGTGCTGAAGCAGAACAACCCGGACGGCGAAGATCTGTCGCCCTGCTCGCAGTGGCTGGAGACACCCGGAAAGGATGACATGCCGCTCGGCGAGGTGAGCCGCGACTACCGCCTGCTGGTGATCCCGGGCATCTTCAACACCTGCGTCTCCGACAACCCCGCCTACGCCGTTGGCCGCAAGGTGCTGGCGGAAAAATACGGGGTTGCAGCGGACCTTCTCTCCGTGCCGAACGATTCCAGCGAGGACAATGCGAAACTCATCGCAAACTACATCGAGGAGAAGTGGCTCGCCGACAAGCGCCCGTTCATCCTGGTCGGCTACAGCAAGGGCACGCCGGACGTCATGACGGCGCTGGCCCTCTATCCCGCGTTGCGCGAGAAAGTGGCGGCGTTCATCAGCACGGCTGGCGCCAGCGGGGGCTCTCCGATCGCCGACTCCCTGCCCATGCAGCTCGACGCGTGGATGGGCAAGGTGAAGGACCGCGCCGGCTGCAAGGGCAACCCGGCTGATGGCTTCAGGAGCCTGAAGCAGGACGTGCGCCGCCGCTTCCTCTCCGCGCATCCGCACCCCTACGTGCCCACCTGGTCTCTTGCCGCGGTCATCCATCCGGACCGGGTGCCGAAAAACGCCGCCCAGACCTACCGCATGCTTTCGGCATGGGACGTGAAAAACGACGGCCAGCTCCTGCGCATGGACCAGATCATTCCCGAATCGGTCTACCTCGGCATGGCATGGTCGGACCATCTCAACATGGCTCTCCTGATGGGCGAGAAGTTCCCCCGCGCGGCGCTGCTCGAAACCCTCTACCGCTTCGTCACCGAAGACCTGAAGAAGCGCAAGCCCGCGCCTTCCGCCGCGCAACAGCCGCAGAAGTCCTGGGCCGACGGCTGGGGCCAGCCGAAGAAATAGCCCGGCGCCATTGCGCCCCGGGGCGCGGATTCAGGAAAATGGGAGCGCTATGTCCCGGAAATGGCTCGTCCCGATGATCCTGGCTTGCGTCCTGCCGATGGCCAGCCAGCAGACCCCGCAGCGCCGCGCTCCCGCCACTGGCCCCGAGGCGAGGATCGAAAGCCTTCTGCGCCAGATGACGCTCGAAGAGAAGGTCGGGCAGATGACGCAGGTCACCATCGACGTTGTCTCCGTGCCGAACGCGGTGGGCCGCAACCACCGCATCGACCCGCAGAAACTCGAAGAGGCGATCCTGAAGTGGAAAGTCGGCTCCATCCTCAATGTCAACGGCGAAGCCTACACGGTGGACCACTGGCACGAGGTCCTCAACGCCATTCAGGACGTCGCCGAAAAATCGCGCCTCAGAATCCCGGTGCTTTACGGCATCGACTCGATCCATGGCGCCAACTACACGCTCGATGCCGTGCTGTTCCCCAACGCCATTTCCGCGGCGGCGACATGGAACCTCGACTTGGTGAAGCGCTCGGCTGAAATCTCCGCTTTCCAGACTCGCGCTTCCGGCATCCCCTGGACGTTCTATCCCGTGCAGGACATCGGTCGGCAGCCGCTGTGGCCGCGCTTCTGGGAGACCTTCGGCGAGGACGTCCTGCTCGCCTCCCGCATGGGCGCAGCCTATACGGAAGGGCTTCAGGGCAAGGACATGGCGGCGCGCGACAAGGTGGCCGCCTGCGTCAAACACTACGCGGGCTACTCGATGCCGTTCAACGGCAAGGACCGCACGCCGGCGATTCTCGACGAGCGCACGATGCGGGGCGTCATCCTGCCGCCGTATGAGGCCGTGGTGCGCGCCGGCGCGCCCACGGCCATGATCAATTCGGGCGAGATCAGCGGCGTGCCGGGCCATGCCAATGCCTGGCTCATCAACCAGGTCTTGAAAAAAGAGTGGGGCTTCCGCGGCTTCGTCGTCAGCGACTGGGAGGACATCAAGCGGCTGCACACGCGCGACCGCGTCGCCGCCACGCCCAAAGACGCCGTGCGCATGGCCGTCATGGCCGGCGTCGACATGAGCATGGTTCCTTACGATTACAGCTTCGCCGAGCTGCTCCTGCAGTGTGTCAGGGAAGGCAGCGTGCCGGTCTCCCGCATCGACGACGCCGTGCGCCGCATCCTGCGCGTGAAGATGCAGGTGGGTCTGTTCGACCGCCCGCGCCCCGACCCGGCGATGAAAGCCGAGTTCGACAAGCCCGAGTTCCATCAGGCCAATCTCGAAGCCGCGCGCGAAGCGCTCGTGTTGCTCAAGAACGACGGCGTGCTGCCGCTCGCCAAAGGGCGGCGCATCCTGGTCACCGGGCCCAACGCGGATCTGCTCAATGTGCTCAACGGCGGCTGGTCGCTCACGTGGCAAGGCAACAAGGAGGAGCTGTACCCCAAGAACAAGCCCACCATCCTGAAGGCTCTGCAGGCGCTGAACACGGGCGGCGCCGTGCAATACGTCAAGGGCGTGGAGTGGGACAAGGAAGCAGACATCCGCGCCGCCGTGGCGGCTGCCTCCTCCGCCGACGCCATCGTCGCCGTCATGGGCGAGCCAACCTACTGCGAGACTCCGGGCAACATCGAGGATTTGGCGCTGCCGGAGCCCCAGATCCGACTCGTCGAGGCGCTCGCCGCCACCGGCAAGCCGGTGGTCACCGTCCTCGTGGGCGGGCGCCCGCGCGTGCTGCGCAGCATCACGAAGAACTCGAAAGCCATCCTCTGGGCGGGCTTGCCCGGCAATGAGGGCGGCCGCGCCGTGGCCGAGGTCCTGCTCGGCGACGTCAACCCCAGCGGCAAACTGCCCTTCAGCTATCCGCGCAACGTGAACGGCTTCACCACCTACGATTACAAGCCGCTCGAGAACACCCACGACAACCCCACAGGCTGGGAATTCCCCTTCGGCCACGGCCTCTCCTACACCGCCTTCGCTTACAGCGATCTCCAGTTGAGCGACAAGACCATGCCGCGCACGGGCAGCATCACCGTGTCCGTCAAAGTGAAAAACACGGGCGCCCGCCCGGGCAAGGAGGCCGTGCAGCTTTACGTCAGCGACCTCTACCGGCAGGTGTCGCCCCCGAACCGGGAGCTGAAGGGCTTCGAGAAGATCAGCCTTGCGCCGGGCGAAGAGAAAGTCGTCAAATTCGAATTGGCCGCGAAAGACCTCGCCTTCGTGGGGTTGGAAAACAAGTGGGTCCTCGAGCCGGGCGAGTACAAGGTGCAGATCGAGAACCTGACGTCCGGCTTCGTGCTGCGCTGACCCGTCAGCGCAGCACGAGCCGCGCCCGTCAGCGCAGCTTGGCGAACCGGTCGCGCACTTCCTGCTCGAACTCGCGGATGTGCGCCGTGGCGTAATCGAGCGGATCGATGGACGTGTCCGTCACCAGCGGCGTCAGATCCATGCCGAAGATGATCGCCTCCGCCTGGTCGACCGAGTGGCTCTGGAAGTAAGTGGCGTTGGCGCGGCGCCGTCCCAGCGTGGCCAGATCATACCGCTTTCCGCCGGCGATCTGCGAATCAAAGACGCCCAGCAGCGCCGCGGAGAGGTTTTCGTGCGCGCCGACGTCGAAGACCAC
>Ga0308414_1000919_pt1 | contig 19219 bp, 17 predicted proteins | sample HotsprSampleOS50_FD_205667 | JGI IMG/M metagenome (GOLD analysis project Ga0308414, IMG submission 205667) | Hot spring phototrophic mat microbial communities from Octopus Spring, Yellowstone National Park, Wyoming, United States - 20090730_OS50 ...
ACGCTTCACTGCGGTCTTGTCCAAATGTGCGATGATAAACTCGCGCTCGTTCACGAGGCATGACGCGCAATTGTGCGTAAATACGAACCACACGCCTGCCCGATCTCGGAGCGTTTCGATGTCAGCAAGGTACCGCTCGGGTTGGTCCCGTGCCAGCTCGCCCAAGACGACCTCCCTCCTCTCCAACCCGTAGAAGGGTGCGTAGAACCGAAACGCGGGTACGGCCCCATAATACACATACACTGTATCGCCTTCGAGCATGTGTTGCCGCAGATGCGCCAGGATCGGCTTGATGTTTTCCCGCCCGGGCAGCGTATCCAGCGTGCGACACGCTGCTGCCGCGACCCCATATGTCATGAATCCGGCCATGCCGGCCCACATCATGCGAGCGGCCATGGGATGGATCGTCCACACGAGAAGACGGCAGCGTTCGATGCCCTCGGCGACCAGCAGATACGATACTGGGACCCAGAATACGAGGAGCCGGCCGGTGAACGGGTAGAGCGCCAGAGTGGACGCGAGGACGCACAGCGCGAGCGATGCCGTGAGGTAGAGCGCCGGCTGCCAGTGACGTCCAAAGAGGGAGATCGCGCCCAACAGCAGCACGATCACCGTGAGGATGGTGACCGGGAGGCCTGCTGGTTCATTCAGAAAGCTGGCTATGGTCTCGTAGTACCAGCGGAGATTCGTCCACCACGGCCAGGGGGCGAAGGCGAAGCTCCAGTAGTGTTGGAGGAACTCGCTACGCGATTCGCGCAGGTGCACGACGTACAGCGCGGCAGCGGTCAGCGCCACGACCATACTTGCGCAGAGGATCCAGGAGCAACGCCGCTAGTCGCGACGGGAGGCGTGGGCCAGGAGGAGCGTCCCGAGTACCGCCGCGCACACGAACACGGCGGGGTACGAAAACCAGAGGCTCGCCGAGCAGGTGATCCCGAGGAGCAGGATCTGCGAGCGCGTGGCTGTCGGAGACAGCGAGCGGAGGGCGAGGAGGAAGATGCCCACGGCGACGGTGGCGTCGGTCCCGTACGGCTTCGCTTCGAAGGCGTAGCGGATCAAGGAGGGAGAGAGGGCGACAAGGCTCGTGGCGACGACGGTCACCGGGAGGCGGGATGGTGGAGGTGCAAGCTGTCTCGCCAGAGCATGGCTGAGCGCGATGGTCGCGATACCGGCGAGCAGCGGGAGGAGACGGAGGGTCCAGTCGTGAGAGCCGAGGAGGGTGAAGAGCATCTTCTGCACGAGGAGGAATGCCGGGGGCGCGGCCTGCTCGTAATCGAGGCGATGGAACAGCTGGAGGTAGGAGCGGTCACGGATATTGAGCGCCAGAAAAGCCTCGTCGACCCACAGGGACGGATTGAGAGCGAAGAGGTACAGGCGAAGAAGAACCCCAGCCGTGGCCGAGACGAGAAGCGCGGCGAGAAGCCAGGAGCGAGGGCTCGGTGCTCGCACAAGAGGCGCTTCGAGGGTCAAGGGCGCTACCCCCAACACACCAACGAAGCAGTAGCAAGGCGGCGGCCGGTGCGGAAGCCTCGTGCGGCGATCGCGCGCCGGACGAGGTCTTCAGCGACGACGCGGCGAGCGGCGGCGCAGGACCGATTTGCCGCATGACACCGTGCCCCGGTCGACGGCCTCCTGGAGCCGGCGGACCTCGTCGAGGATGCGGAGAAAGCGCCGGCCGAAGGCCGTCAACCGGTACTCGACGTGGAGCGGCGGCTTGTCCCCCGCGACGCTTCGCTCCACGATGCCGAACCGGAGCATCTTGCGCAGGCGCTGGTTCATCACCTTGACGGAGAGTCCCGGCAATGCCCGTCGCAGCGCGCTCGGGCGGGCGCAGCCGTCGGCCAGGAGCCGCAGAAGGCCCACGGACCACTTACAGCCGACGATGCTCTCGACCATCGCCGCCACCGGCAGTGGCTGGCCATCCTGCACGATCGTGGGGCACGGGGCTGTTTTCTCGGGCGAGCTCATGGCGCTAGCGCCGAGGGTAGCAGAACGCCCGGGCCGGGCGGCAAGCGCCACCAGAGGGCGGGAAGCGCCCCGCAACTGGCCGGCACTCTCCCGGGCGCTCGAAGGCAACATCGTCCCCGACTTCCCGCTGTGCAACAAGTCGTTCAACCAATCGTATTCCGGCAACGACTTGTGAGCCGTCGGTCGGTTTCGACCGGAACGCCCACCGCGAGCAGGAGAGAATGCGCCGATGCTTCCCCGACGTTTCATACAAAGGCGGAAGGTCCAGGAGCCACTCCTAGCCAGCTTCCGCTACTGGCGCGACACGTTCCGGGCACACAACCCGGACTTCGATCTGCTGCTCTTCGACGACGGCGACAACGCGTCCTTCATCGAGCGCATTGTCCGCGGTACCGGGCCGTGTACGACGCGTTTCCAGGGGAAATCTACCGCCAGGCGTTTGGGCGGAGGCTGCTCCGGAGCCGCATGATTTTGCCTCCGGCACGGTCGCGGGAGCTGTTTCCGAGGAGCACTGCCGTGGCCTACTGGACCGGGTCGTGGCACGAAGCGAGGACGCTTCGCCCGTTGCAGATGGGGACGCGACTGCGAGCGCGATTGGCCGCTGCCGTGTTCGGGCTGCCGTGAACGTCTGCGTCGTCGGGCGGGCGGATTCAAAGGGGGCCGCTGGTGGCAACCTGTCGTTCATGGCAACTCCCGAGGGTGATGCTCCGGTCGACGACCACCGCTCCGACGGATCGGCGTGCCGTCGGGCTCTGGCTTCTCGCCCTGGCGGCAGCGACGCTGGTGCAGGTCGCCCTGGGGGGAATCACCCGGCTCACGGATTCCGGGCTGTCGATTACCGAATGGCAGCCGCTTCTCGGGGTGGTGCCGCCGCTCGACGAGCCGGCCTGGCGGGAAGCCTTCGCCAAGTACCAGCGACTGCCGCAGTACGTACAGCTCAAGTCGCATCTGACGCTCGAGGAGTTCAAGGTCATCTACTTCTGGGAGTGGTTCCATCGCCTGTGGGGGCGACTGCTGGGTATCGCCTTCGCTGTCCCGTTCCTCGTGTTCTGGTGGCGGGGGCAGCTTGCAGGGCTCGTGGGGCGGCTCGCGCTCGTGTTCGTGTTGGGTGGACTGCAGGGGGTGCTCGGCTGGTTCATGGTGCAGAGCGGTCTCCAGGACCTCGTTTACGTGAGCCACCTGCGGCTGGCGGCACATTTCCTCCTCGCCGTCGGGCTCCTCGGTGCGCTGCTCTGGCTCGGCTGGCCGTTGGTGCAGCCGCGCGCTGTTCGGCCTGCGTCCGCCGGCGTCCGCCACGCGACGGTCGCTCTGCTCGCGGTGCTGGTCGTGCAACTCGCCTGGGGGGCGCTCACGGCGGGCCTCAAGGCTGGGGCCTGGGCCCCGACCTGGCCGACGATGAACGGCGTGTGGATTCCGCCGGCGCTGCTCGAGCGGTCCTGGGTCGACGATCCACTCGCCGTGCACTTCGTGCATCGTACGCTCGGCACGGTGCTGCTCGTGGCGTTCGCAGCCTGGTGGTGGGCGGCGCGGCGAGCGCTCGGGCTCGAGCGCCATCTGGTCCTCGGCCTCGCTGTCGCGCAGGTGGGGCTCGGCATTGCGACGGTGCTTCGGGCCACCTTCCGCGACGAGCTGCTGGTACTCGGCGTAACCCATCAGGTGGTCGGCACGTTGCTGTTTGCCGCGCTGCTCGTGGCCCTGCGCGCCCTCGCGCGATCCCGAGCCGGGACGACGACGCCGGCCAGGACCGGCTAGGCTGCCATGCAGGAGGGGCTGCGGGCCGTCGCCGAGAATCTGTGGGTGGCCGATCGGCCCCAAACGTTCTATGGTCTCGAGGTCGGAACCCGGATGAGCGTCATTCGACTCACCGGGCGCCGTCTCCTGCTGCACTCGCCGGTCGTGCTCGACGCTGCGCTGCGCAGCCGCCTCGATGCCCTCGGCGAGGTCCGCTATGCGGTTGCGCCGAGCCGTCTGCATCATCTCTACGCCGGCGAGGTTGCGCGGTATTACCCCGGCGTCCGCCTGTGGCTCGCCCCGGGCCTCGAGCGAAAGCGGCCCGACCTGCGGTACGAGGCCATCCTCGGGGACGAGGCCCCTGCGGAGTGGCGCAGCGAGGTCGAGCAGGTGTTCTGTCGCGGACGGCCGTACGAGAACGAGGTGGCGTTCTTTCACCAGGCCAGTCGCACGCTGCTGGTTTGTGACCTGGCCTTCAACTTCGGTCCACGCAGTGCGCCCTTGACCCGGCTGCTGATGAAGACACTCCGGAGTTACGGGCGCCTCGGGCCGTCGAAGCTCGATCCGCTCCTCGTTCGCGACCGCCGCGCGGCGCGGGCCAGTCTCGAGCGCATCCTCGCGTGGAACTTCGAGCGGGTGATCGTGGCCCACGGCGAGATTCAGGATACGGGAGGCCGCGCTCTGTTGCGCGAGGGCTACGCGTGGCTCCTGGCGTCGACCTGATGCGTCGCAGAGTCATGGTGATGCGAGGGCGCTCGCGGCCGGCCGCCACGCTTGTACGAGGGCAGGTCGAGGCGGCAGGAGACGAAGACGTGGTGATGGATCGCCGGTGCCGGATCCGTTGGGCCACCGTTGCGCTGTGGGCTGCGCTTGTCGCGGTGGTGGGCGAAGGGGCCGGGCCGGCGCTCGCTGGCGACACCCTGGAGCGCGTGCGCTCCACCGGGGTCGTGCGCTGTGGGGTGCATAACGGGCTCGTGGGGTTCGCTGCCCCGAACGAGGATGGCCGCTGGTCGGGGATGGAGGTGGATTTCTGCCGCGCGGTCGCGGCGGCGGCGCTGGGCAATGCGGACAAGACGGTGCTCGTCCCGACGCTGGCTTCCGCCCGTTTCCCATTGCTCAAGTCCCGCCAGGTCGATGTGCTGCTCCGCCGTACCACCTGGACGCTCGGCCGCGAAGCCGCCTTCGAGGTGCACTTCGCGGGAATCCTGTTCTACGACGGCCAGAGCTTCCTGGTCTCTCGCGAGGGTCCCGTCCGCGCGGTGGAAGATCTCGACGGCGCCACGATCTGTCTGGTCAAGGGGACGACCCACGAACGCCACCTGGCGGATCATTTCGGGGCGCGGGGGATGGCCTATCGCCTGGCGATCGCCGACAGCCACAGCGCTGCGGTGGAGGCGTATCGGCGCGGGGAGTGCACCGCCCTGACGGGCGACGCCTCGGCGCTCGCGCTAATGGCGAGCAGCAGCGGGCATGGCAATGCCGGCGATCGCGTGCTTCCGGGGTTCATTGCGAAGGAGCCCCTGGGACCTGTCGTGAACCGCGGCGACGAGGAGTGGTTGACGATCGTCCGATGGGTGCTTTTCGCGCTGATCGAGGCCGAGGAACGCGGCGTGACGCGGGAACGCGCGCGAGAGCTGCGCGCTGCCACGCGCGATCCGGGCCTGGCCGCGTTCCTTGGAGAGCCCCCGGGGGCCGGGCAAACCCCTCGGGCTGGCCGACGACTGGGTTTTGCGAGTGGTGGAGAGCGTGGGGAACTACGGGGAGATCTTCGCGCGCCATTTGGGCGCCGAGAGCCCCGCGCACCTCGAGCGCGGCCTGAACCGTCTCTGGCGCGACGGCGGCCTGCTGTACGCACCACCGTTCCGCTGAAGGGGCAGGGCGATGACCGAGCTACAGCAGACCGTCACCTTCGCCGTCTTCGCTGCGGTATTGCTCTGCACTACCACGAGCTGGCTCGACATGGCGGTGGCCGCGCTGCTGGGGGTGAGCGCGCTGACGCTGTTCGGCATCTTCGACCATCAGGACATCCTGGAGGCGGCACGCAACGCCGACGGCTCGCTGGCCCTGCTCTTCGCCGGGATGGTGATGGCGCGCGTCCTCGAGCCGACGAAGATCTTCGATCACCTCGGGACGCGGTTCCTGCGGCTCACCAAGGGCAGCGGCAAGCGCTTTCTGCTGGGTCTCGTCGCTCTCGTCTCCACGCTGTGCGCGTTCCTGCCGAACGCGACGACGGTCGTCCTGCTGGCGCCCGTCATCGTTCGCATCTGTTGCCAGCTCGGCGTCGACTTCGTCGGGCCGATGGTGTTGACGGCCATCGCGAGCAACTCCGCGGGCATGCTGACCCTCGTCGGCGATCCCGCGACCTTCATGGTCGGCAGCGCCGTCGGCCTGAGCTTCAATCGCTATCTGCTCACGATGAGTCTCGGCGGGCTTCTGGCGCTGCTGGTCCTGATGGCCCTGTTGCCGCTCCTCGTGGGAGAGATCTGGCGGCTTCGCCGGGAGCTTCCCGGCGACCTCGTTCCCGAGCCGGTGCGGTGGCCCAGACTGTGCGGCGTCCTGCTGGGCGTGCTCGTGGGCATGATCGGGTTGTTCGTGCTCGGTGACGGGCTTCCCCATCCGATCGTGCCGCCCGCGGCCTCGATCATCGGCGCCTCGGTGGCCTTGCTGGTGGTGCACGGGGCGCGGATGGAACCGATCACCGACGTGGTGCGCGACGTGGACTGGAAGACCCTGATCTTCCTGTTCTGCATGTTCTGTCTCGTGCAGGCTGTGGTGAAGACCGGACTCGTCGAACGCTTCTCGACGAGCATGGTCGAGACCTTCGGGACGAACATCGCCGTAGTGGCGATCGTCGTGCTCGTGGGCGTCGGGGTGGGCTCCACCGTCATCGCCAACATCCCACTGGTCGCCGCTGTCCTGTTTCTGGTGAAGAGCTATTTCGTGATCGCCGAGCTCCTGCCGGAGGAGGCGTTGACGCGGAGTTTCATCGCCTGGCCGGAGGCCTATCTCCCGGTGTTCGCCGCGATGATGTTCGGGGGAACGCTGGGCGGCAACGCGACGGTCATTGGCGCATCGGCCAATGTCGTGAGCGCGGGAATCTGTGCGGCGCAAGGACAGCCGATCTCGTTTCTCCACTTCATGCGCTACGGGGTGCCCGTGACCCTGGCGCAGCTCGTTCTGGGGGCACTGTACGTCCAGGCGATGTTGCTCATTCTGTGAAGGAGCAGCAAACAGAAACGCCGCGGGCCGAGGCAGGTCTGGGCAGGGGCGGTGCGGCGGTGCAGCCAGCAGCACTCGTGCCGCTGGCGTGCCGCGTGGTGCTCCTGGCGGTGCTGTGCTCTGGCGTGGTGGTCGTCGTGCTGTCGCCCATCGATCCCGCTCTCTGGCTCACGGCTGACGGGCTGCGTGCTGCGCTCGGGGTCGGTCGCTGGTATGCGCCCGTCGGCTACGTGGCGACGCTCGTTGCGAGCATTTTCCTGCCAGTACCGAAGATCGTCGTGCTCGGCCTCGCCGGGGTGCTGTTCGGGCCATGGCAGGGATTCGTCTATGCCTGGATCGGACAGACGCTGGGGATGACGGCACTCTTTCTCTTGGCGCGCGGTGGGCTGCGCGGGGTCGTGCGTCGGGTGCTCCACGATCGCGTGCCGCAGCTCCGGCGGGTCGACGAACAGATCGCGCGCCACGGGATCCGCGTGGTCGCAGCGCTGCGGCTGTTCTACGTCATGGGGACGCCGGTCACCGTGGTGTTGTCGACGACACGGATCCGGCTGGCGCAGTATGTCGCCGGGACTGCGGTGGGCGTCGTGCCAGCCGTCGCACTTGCCGTCGTCTCCGGGGATGCGGTGGCGACGGGGGTGACCGGTCTGAAGGCAGCGGTGGTCGGCCTCGCCGTCGTGCTCGTGATCGGGGTCGGGACGGTCGTGCGGCGGCGGTTCGGTGTTTGAGGTGGGCACTGCCTGGACGGGCGCGGCGTGATGCCGCGGTGGAGCTATCGACGGAGGGTCGTTCCGACGGTCCGGTCGCAGTGTTGAGCGATGTCAGGGCGACCAGAACGAGGATCAGCAGCGGCGGCGTATCACGCAGCATGCTGAAGGGCGAGACTCTAGTTTCCGTTGACACACGCAGCGACTGTTTGCTATGCGCCAAACATGGTCTGCGTTCTGCCGTTCTGCAGTTCGCGCCCACGGCGTCGTCGGCACGGGAGAGGGGGGCCCCTATGTTGCGAAACGTTGTTGTCGCTTGCCTTCGCTTCAGGGTAGCGGGTGTCGTTGGTGCCCTGTTTGGGGTTATTGCAAACGTAGTACTTGGTGCGTCACCGCCTCCCTCGGTATATCCGATAACCCCCCCTTCAACTGTAGTCACCCAAGCCTGGGGATGTCCTCGCGAGCGCCACGCCTTTCATGGACGTTTACAGCCGGGCGCCAACTTTTTTCCTTCACGGAAGATCTGGGCTAGCGCAGGCGACCGTCTCGTCGCAGCCTCCGTGGGCTCACCACCCAACGCGTTCTCTCCGCCGTTCGAGACGCATTATTGGGAAATTCAGATTGGCTCTTGGGACGATCGAACCGGGTTCAAGACCCTTTACGCCAGTCAGAAATACGACGGAGATCGCGTCTTGCTCGACGTTGCCGCACCGCATTCAGGCTGGTTCATGGCCCGCATACGGCATTCGAATGCCAATGTGCCAGGGGCGATATTTCACGCGGTGTTCGATGTCTCCGACCCTGGAGAATGCGGTCCGCCCGGCTATCAGCTGGACTTCTGCTTTGGCGGAGTAGGCTCCAATTGCGGTGAGGGCACGATCGCCGGTCTGCCCTACCGTAGCGATGTGTTGCCTACGGGTATGCGGCGGATGGAGGTGAACGTTGGGTCGATGCTCCACGACTCGTGTTGCAGCAGGAATCCGCTAGGGGTCTGGTGTCAGGGAAGCCCGTTCGGGCAAGGGTGTGGTACCGAAATGGATATCGCAATCGCGGACCAGCTGGCGCGGCCCCGCCGGAATTTCTCGCAGGTCTTCAATCCCGCGATCCCGACGTATCCACCGCACACGATCGCTGTGTCAACGCAGCACGCGGCTTGGCCGTTGCGACGATTCCCTGATGGGCTCACGTTCCCGGATGGGCACGCCATCAATCCCCTCGGTGGAGGATTGACGGCTGGCGCTTTCCCCTCTGGCGTCAGCGGTGCTGATTGGTGTTCGGGGGGCACGCTGACGAAACAGAATCCCCAGGTTGGCTGCACGCGGCCGGATTGCGCACCATGCTGCGGCGCATCCCCCAATTGCCCTCTCGACGGCACGAATACGCTCGCTCGCGCTGACTGCACCTTGTTCACGACGGTGCGTGACTGCGATGCGGCGCCTGGGTGCGGCTGGTATTTGTGCAAGCCAGAGAGTACCTTCACAATGGTAGCGGGACCCGTCTGCCTGCCGAAGGGTACAGCGATCGATGTGGCATGTCCGACGCAGCGGACGAAAAGCTGTAGGCAGCGGAAAAGCATGCTGGACTGTCTGGCGGCGGCCCCGCGCTGCATTTGGGTGCAGGGATCGCGGCTGAGAGAGGAAGGGTATTGTCAGCTTGATCTGTCGCCGCCGGGAACGTGAATGCCCAGTCGGTGGTGGAAAGGGGTGGTGCAAGTTAGAAGGGCTTCCGCAGGGCTGTCTACTGTCTACTGCCCGCACTGGGTGAAGCGGGCTGGGTAAAAAGGGGGGCGTAACATGCCGTGGTACGGAATGAAATTCGGGCTGCCTAGGGGCGGGCGGATCGTGATTTCTTTTGTGTGTGCAGGTGTAGCAACGCTCGCGGCACTGGCGACCCCTGCGTGGGCGGGCTGCCCGCGGGAGCGCCATGTGTTTCACGGAAGGATGGAGGGGTGGGGGGCATGGCAGCCCGACTACCTATCGCGATGGATTTACGCGAACCGTGGCGACCGCCTGGTGCTGGCTGTGGTCGGAACCAATCCCAGAATCGCAGGAGTACCAGCGGCGTTGGCGTGGGAGCTTCGGATCTTCTCCAATGCCTCCCAAAGGATATTTGTCGGTCCAAGGACGACCACGGGCGACCGCGTCGTGTTCGACATGGCTGCCCCGGAAAACGGCGCGTATGTGGGGATAGTCAGGCATACAAATGCGAGGGTATGGGGCGACGTCTTCCATGCAACGTTCGACGTCTCCGACCCGGGAGAATGCGGGCCGCCCGGCTATCAGCTGGATTTTTGCTTTGGGGCGATTGGGCCAAACTGCGCGGAAGGGATCGAGAGCTTCGGTGGTCTGTTCATTCGTAGCGACAGGGCCTGGGACGGCATGCGACGCATGGACGTGAGTCTGGGATCGATGACGCACGACACGTGCTGCAGCCGCGCGCCGCGAGGCGTCTGGTGTCAGGGTGCGTTCAACCGTGGCGACGGTCGTTGCGCCCGGGAGTGGGATGAGGCCGCGTATCCCGACCAGATGTGGGCGAATCCTCGCCGGAATTTCTCGCATCTGTTCAATCCCTCGGTGCCGACGTATCCCCCTCATCGTATCGCGGAGCTGTGGGCCAGAAGTGCTACGAATTACATTCCGTACCCGTATGGGCTTGCGTTTCCCGATGGCCACGAGATTAACCGGTACGCACAGAACCTGTTCAGTGGGCCGAACCGCTGGTGTCGCTCCGGTTATTCAACGCGGCATACTGATTTCAATCGCCTGTGCTGTGGACTTTACTCGAGCTGCCCGTTGGACGGGAGGGCGGTGCAGGTACCGCTCGACTGTTCCTTTAAGCTGACAGCTGCAGAATGCGCCGCTGCACCGCATTGCCAGTGGTATCCGTGTTCGGAGAGTACGGCGCAGATGAAGGCCGATCCGATTTGTATGCCACGAGGGACGTCAATCGACGTGGCGTGCCCGGTCAGGCGCTCGGAGAGTTGTCGCGACAAGACGAACGAGTCTGCGTGCCTTCAGGCGGCACCTCGTTGCATATGGGTGGCGTCGTCGGCGCGTTGTCATCTGCGAGATCTCCTAGAGCCGCCGGGGACCTGAGCCATCCCGAAGGAAAGCACGGTTCGCCGTGCAACCTTCTCAGCGCGCGAGCACCATGTCGATCAGGTCGCCTACCTGCCGGTGCTGCTCGATCGGATGGCGCAGCGGCAGGGTGCGGCGCACCTCGTAGCGGTTACGCCGCCCTTCCCGCTCGCGCACCAGGTAGCCACCTGCCTCGAGGTCGGCGACGATGCGCTGCACTGAGCGCTCGGTGATGCCCACCAGCCGTGCCACGTCTCGCAGCGGCGGCTGGGGTTTCTCGGCCAGGCATAACAGCACGTGCGCGTGGTTGGTGAGGAAGGTCCAGCCAGGGGGCTGGGGGTCTGGCGCCGGCACCGGGATGCGGCGCTGCGGGCGGTCGCGGCCCGATCGGCCCCTGCCCCCGGCCCTCGCGCCGGCCTTCCTGCTCGCCATGCCCCCCTCGTGCGACGCCTGCGTCTCGATATGGAGATTGCGACGCCCTTTAACCGACCGCATCAGCCCATCGCGTGATAGCCGCCGTCGACGTGGCGCACCTCGCCAGTGACGTCGAGTCCTGAGCGTAGCAGGTGCGCTACCTCGAGCGCCAGCGCCCGTGGCGACGCGTTGCCCAGCGGCGCGCGCGCGGCGGCGTGAGCCACGGCCTCGTCGAGGCCGGGGATGGCGCCGCCGGCGCGGCTGGCGGTGTAGGGCGAGAAGCGGATCGCATTGACCCGCACGCCGCGCGCGCGTCCGAGCTCGGCCGCCAGCTCGCGCACGATGCGCTCGAGCGCTGCCTTGGCGACCCCGATGTTGCGGTAGGGATGCGCCATGACCCGCTCGGCGCCCAAGTAGCTCAGTGCGACGATCGAGCCCCCCTCGGCGAGCACGTTGGCGCGTACCAGTGCGGCAGTCAGTGCCACCAGCGACCAGGCAGACACGCTCATGCAGTCGAGAAACTCCTGGCGCGTCACCTCCAGCAGCGGGCGCGCGGCCCCGCCGCGGATCGTCTTGTCGAGGGCGATCGCGTGCACCACCCCGTCGACCACCAGCCCCTTCGCGACCAGCTGGTCGGCGAGGGCAGTGATGCTCTCGTCGGCAGCGACGTCCAAGGCGAAAGTCGGCACCGTGGGGCCCAGCTCCTCCGCCACGGTACGCTCGAAGGTTTCGTATGCCCGCGCCAGGTACGTACGGGCTGCCTCCGAGAGGCCCGACTGCCCGGGCGCCGGCCCCAGCCCCGCGCACACGAGGGTGGCGCCCTGCGCCGCCACCTCCCGAGCGACATGGAGCGCCAGCGAGGCGGCGTCGGCGATCCCGGTCACGAGCACGCGGCGTCCGGCCAGGCTCATACGTACTTTTCCCCCCGCACGACGGCGACATCGGTGACGAAGGCAATGACGGCGTAGTGCGGGAAGTACTCCTGCGCGACGTGGTCGAGGATACGGTCGGCCACTGCTTCGCTCACCACCACTTCGATGCGTACGCCCTGGCCGGGTGGATCCGACGCGCGCATGCCACGCGAGCCCGCACCGCGCACCTCGGCGAGGGTGTGGCCGCGAGCGCCGAGTCGGTGCAGGGCCTCGATGAGCCGCTCCTCCAGCACGGGCTCCGCCACGATCGTGACCAGCTTTAGGCCGACAGTTTGCATGGCGCTCCTCATACGCTCTGGGTGAGCTTCGCGACCTGGAAGAAGATCGGGATGCCAGCCAGGATGTTGAACGGGAAGGTAATGGCCAGGGATGCCGTCAGCGAGTAGGTCGGATTCGCCTCGGGAAGCGAGAGACGCACCGCAGGCGGGGCAGCGATGTAGGAGGCGCTGGCCGCCATGGCACCGAGCACCGTGGCGCCGCCGACGCCGAGCCCCGTGAGTGTCCCCAACCAGGTGCCGAGCACGCCGTGCACAAGCGGCATGCCGATCCCGAAGCCGAGCAGGAAGGGACCGACCTTGCCAAGATCTTTGAGCCGCGCTCCCGCCACGACGCCCATTTCGAGCAGGAAGATCACGAGCATGCCTCGGAACACCGGACCCTTGGTATCGTAGAAGAGTTCCACCGCTCCCCAGTTTTTCGGCCCGATCAGGACGCCGACCACCAGCCCGCCCACCAGCAGCACCATGGTGCGGCCGGTCAGGACCTCGTGCAGGGTCGACCGCAGCGGCGTCGCGCCGAGACCGCCCGTCGAACGCGAGGCGATTGCGCCGATCGCCAGCGCGATGTGGATGCCCGGGCTCTCGAGCAGGGTGAGCAGCGAGGGCATGAACGCCTCGCTGGGCTGCCCCATAACGTTGACGAACTGCTGAGCCGCGATGAACGTGACCGCCGAGACGGAGCCGTAATGCGCCGCGATGCCGGCGGCATCCTGCTGTCCGAAGCGCCCGAGCCGTCGCAGCACGAGGTAGGAACTGACCGGCGTCAGCGCGCCGATGGCCAGGGTCGCCAGCGCCGGCGCCAGGATGTCGTCGAAGGAGGCCCGGCCGAGCTCGACCCCGCCATGCAGGCCAAGGGCGAGCAACAGGTAGATCGCGATCCCCGCGTAGATGTCCTTGGGCAGGGTGAACTCGCTGCGCGCCAGCCGCGCTAGCACTCCCAGCACGAAAGCCAATGTGACGGGTGAGAGCAAGTTCTGGACGAGAATCTCGGTCATGGCGCGAGGAACTCGACCCGACCGCTGGCGACGTCGTAGATGGCGGGCACGATCCGCAGCCGGCCCTCGCGGACCAGCTCGGCGAGAATCGAGCTGCGGTCGACCAGCGCGTGCGCCCCGAGGCGCACGTTCGCCTCGGTCACCTGGGCCACGAAGGCGGGGTTCGACGAGTCGTGCTTGCCAGAGACCACCTTGCGCGCGGCCGCGACCGCCGGCTCCAGCAGCGCGAGCGTGCGGGTCAGCGAGCCCATCTGCACGCCGTCACATGCCCCCATCACCGCGCCGCAACGGGTGTGGCCGAGCACGACGATCAACCGCGCACCAGCCACCTTGGTCGCGAACTCGAGGCTTCCGAGCAACTCGTCGTCCACCGTGTTGCCGGCGATCCGGGCCACGAACAGGTCCCCGAGTCCCGTGTCGAAGACCAGCTCCGGCGCTACCCGCGAATCGATGCAGCCAAGCACCGCGGCGAAGGGATACTGTCCCGCGCTCGTCTCTCGCACTTGAACGAGCAGATCCCGGCGCAGGGTCGTTCCGGCCACGAAGCGGGCGTTGCCCTCCTGCAGCAGGCGCAGCGCCTGGTCCGGCGTCATCGCGGCCTGGCTCTCGGCGTTCTGTGCCGTTGCGGCAGCGGCCGTCCCCATGCCCCCCAGGACTAGGCACGCGGTCAGCGCCGCCAGCGAAGCAGCGATCCGCCGCCTGGTCATTCGAGCCGGCATCCCACCGTGTATTCGATCCATGTCTGGTCCTCCCGCACTGTGGCGCACGTCGTGCTGCATGCGCGCTGCAAATCGCGGCTCACTAAACACGATACGTATATCGTGTCAATGGCGGCGGTGTCGGCAGGCAGGCGAGGCCCGTCTGGGAGCGGTGCGGGCGCCCCGGAGGCGCGGCGGCACCGCAGGCCGGGCCCGCAGCCGGAGCGAAGCGCCGGCCTCGTCGGGGCGCTCGTCCAGCACCCGGGCGGGGGCGTGCGCCGTGCCCACCACCCGCTGCCGCGCGCAGGGCACGAACCGCTGCCCCATATCAGCGGTGGGAAGCGAGCTCGCGTCGGACAATCGTGCACACCGACAGCGGCGCATCGTGAACGCGGCGTGGGAGCTGCCCTGCAGCCCCCTTGACCGACCCGCAGATATCAACGTACCTGGTAGGTTCTTGGCTTCGCGCGTACTAATGAGGGCAACCATGGATATTGCCGTCTTGAATCGTGCCGTCGAAGACGCCGCCGCGCTGCGCCGGCGGCAGCGCCTGCAGCCCGCGGGGGGACGTGGCGAGAAGATCTTTCCGCCAACCTACCCCGGCGAGCGGGGGACCCCAACGCATGTCTTCGAACGTCGCCGGCTGGAAGGGGAGGATCGGGTCTGTGTGCTGGTCGACAGCGTTCAGTCCCAGGCGAACCGGCTAGAAGAGGCGCTGCTGGCGGCGGCCGAGACCGGTGCTATCCGTCTGCCGCGCCTCGTGGTGGACTTTTCGGCCGCCGGGCTGAATGCGGTCGGGCAGATCAGCGACCTACAAGCCCCGCACCGGGTGTTCGACGCGATCCTGCGCGACAGTAAGCTGGGCGGTGCACGGCTTCTGGATAGCGATCTTGGCCAGCGCCTCCGCAAGGCTACCCCAGCCGATGCTTCCGCGCTCCTCGAGGCCTCGCCCGCCTCGCTACTCTTCGGGGCCTGGAACTCGACCGGCGAAGGCGGTGGGCTCGGCGCCAAGTTCGCCCGCGTGCTGGTCTCCGAGGTGATCGGGGTGGATGTGCCCGTGGAAGAAGTCCGGGACGGCCGCGAGGGCAGGCTCGAGCTGCGCAATGCCGGGCGGCGCCCCAGCAGTCGCATCGATCCGCTCGGCATCCCGCGGTCCATCGAAATCTACACAGACGGTGCCAACTGGGACCTGGATCCTGCGAAGCTCGGTGACAAGACAAAGAAGGTCCGTCCCTCAGAGATCAATCACGGCAATATAGCGCCCAGCGTTCAAGAGCTCGGGGTCACCTGCGACTACGCTCTCCAGACTCAGGTTTTGAGCTTCGCGGGCCTTCGTCGCTTGCGCTTCGGCAACGATGCGGCGCGCGACCGGGCGGCGCGGGCCTGGCTGGCCGCGCTCGGTCTCGTCGCCATGATCGAGGGGAACCGGCAGGGCATGGCGCTGCGCTCGCGCTGCGATCTGGTCTGCGAGGGCGGGCTGGCACCGATCGAGATCGTGGGCTTCGACGGCGAAGCCGTGACAGTCGCCATATCGCCGGAAGAGGCGTGCGCCCTCGCGGAGGCTGCCTTCGAGGCGGCCCGGGCGGCCGGCTTCGCGCTCGACGCCACGCCGCGGCTCCTGCAGCCGCAAGAGAAACTGCTCGAGCTCGTGAGGCTGTCGCAACAGCGCGCGCTTGGCGGTGAAGGCATGGCCGACGAGCCGGAGTGAGGCGATGCTCGCCCTCGATCTGGCTTGGCTCACGGGCACGGCCTTCCTGGCGCGCAGCCCCTCGGACCCCATCCCCGACTGGCCGCCCGAGCCTGACCGAGTGTTCTCGGCGCTGGTCGCAAGCTGGGGTGCGGGCGGCGAGGACGCCGCCGAGCGGGCGGCGCTCGAATGGGTGGAGGCGCAGGCGCCGCCAGAGCTTGTTGGCGTCGACGGCCATCTGCGACAGACGGTGTCCGTCTACGTGCCGCCGAACGACGTCTGGCGGGACCTGCCGCGGGGCGAGGGCGCCGATCCGCCGTGGCTAAAGAAGTGGAGGCGCGGGGAGGAGCTGAAAGAGCCAGAGAAACAAAAACTGCGCCGGGCGCTTTCGGTTGCGCTTCCCGCTCTGCGCCCGCGCAACGAGCGCACCTTCCCCGCCGTCGCGCTCGATCCTGCTGCCGAAGCGCATCAGACGCTCGTCTGGGACGCCGATCCCCCGCCCGAGCATTTCGCCGCACTGCAGGCTCTTGCGCAGCGGACTACCTGCATCGGCCATTCGGCGAGCCTCGTGCGCGCGCGCTTCCGCCGGATCGACACCCGCCCTGACGGATTGCGGCCGGCGCGTCGGGCGCCGTATCCGGGGCGGCTGCGAGAGCTCGAAGCGCTCCATGCGCGCCATCTGTCGGGCGACCCGCTGGCCCGGCCGCGCCCTGCGACCCGATCGGCGGCCGCCACGGCCCCGCCCGAAGCCCCCCGCCCTTTCGCCGCACCCGCCGACTGGGTGGTCCTCGAACATGCGGGCGGCACGCGCCCCGACCTACGCGCCCTTGCCGTCTGGGCCGAAACGATGCGCAAGGCCCTGATGGAGGGCTGGACCAGGGCCCATAGGGAACAGGCTCCAGAGTGGATCTCCGGACATGAAGCCGACGGTACGCCCACCCGCGAGACGCATCTGGCGGTGGTACCGATGGCTAATCTTGGCTGGGAACATGCCGACGGCCAGCTGATGGGCCTGGCCTTAGTGCCACCTTGGGCGGTGGCGGCTGACTGGGCCCGACCCGGACCCGACGCCTTTGCCCGTCGTCAGGCCTTCCGGTTTGCCATGGAGGTGCTGTTCGAGGGCGATCCGCCGGTGCTGTCACTCGCCCCGCAGGACCTTCCGCCTTGGCGGCTGCAGCGGTCCGCAGGAGGGCGCGCTTCGCTCGATCCCGCCCGTTACGGCCGCTTGGCCGCAGTCTGGGCGAGCGCGACGCCGGTGCTGCTCGACCGCCATCTGAAGGGCAAGGGCTTGCCCGAGCGCGAGGAGGAGGCTGGCGCTATCCTGCGCGACGCGCTGAGGCGGTTGGGTCTGCCCGAGCCGCTGGGACTTACGCTTCACAAGCATGCCGCGATCCGCGGCGCGCCGTCGGCCCGGCCAGCCTGCGGCAACCCGCCGTGGGCGCGCTGGGCACGGCGACCGGCCTTTGGCGCGCGGCCGCTTGTGCATGCACGCATCGCGTTTGCCGAACCCGTGCGCGGGCCGATCGTGGTGGGTGCCGGGCGCTTCCATGGCCTTGGCCTGTTCCTGCCGATCGGGGCCTCGAAGCCATGAGCGTCCTCCCGTCGCTCACGCGTGACGATTTCTCGCCAGTCTTTCGCGCGATCCACCACGTCGATCCCTACGCCTGGCAATGCCGTCTCCTCGAGCATGTCTGCGCCAGCGGCCGTTGGCCCCCCGTCATCGCCGCGCCCACCGGCACCGGGAAGACTGCCGTGCTCGACATCGCCCTATTCCATCTGGCGCTCGAAGCCGGGGCTGCGCCGCGGCGCGCGCCGATGCGCATCGTGCTCGCCGTCGACCGCCGGGTGATCGTCGATCAGGCATACGAACGGGCGCAACGCATCGCCAAGGCGCTGGAGCGAACGAGTGATGGCCCGGTCGCGGCGCTCGCCAGGCGGCTTGCCTCGTTCTCGGGCAACCGCCCGGTACATGTGGCCGAGCTGCGGGGCGGCATGCCGCTCGAGCGGGAGTGGGCGCGGCGGGTCGATCAGCCAACGATCCTGTGCACCACGGTCGACCAGCTGGGGTCGCGTCTGCTCTTCCGCGGGTACGGGGTCAGCCGGGCCATGGCGCCCGTGCACGCCGGTTTGCTCGGGGCGGATGCCCTGCTCATCCTCGACGAGGCACATCTCTCGCGGGCTTTCACCGAAACGCTCTCGGCCATCGAGAAGAGCCGATGCGCGCCCGAGGCACCGGCGCTGCCCTGGGCCTGGATCGCCCTGACCGCCACGCCCCGTACCGCCGATGACGCCTTTACCCTGAACGACGCAGAGCGGGCCGAAGGCGCGATCGCCCGCCGGCTGGCCGCGCGGAAGCGGGTCGCGCTGCTCAAGTGTGACGGAGAGCCGCGTCCGCGGCCCTTCGTCGACGAAGCGAAGAGGCTTGGCCATGACTTGACGGACCGGGGCGAGGCCGCGCCCGTGGTGGCCGTGGTGGTCAACCGCGTGCCGCTCGCGCGCGCTGTCTTTACGGCACTGCGCGACGAACTCGGAGCGGCCGTGGACGTGCTGCTGCTCACCGGACGGGTGCGGCCGATTTCCCGCGACCGGCTGATCGCCGAGCGCCGGTCCCAGCTCGAGGGGCGCCAGCGCGGCACGCGGCCCCTGTTCGTGGTGGCCACGCAATGCATCGAGGCTGGGGCCGATTTTGACTTCGACGCGATGGTAAGCCAGATCGCCCCGCTCGATGCGTTGCGCCAGCGCTTCGGGCGGCTCGCGCGCGCGGGCAACCGGGGCGATGCGGCAGCTCCAGGCGCGATCATCGTCCATGCCGCCGAGCTCAAGGCGAATGCCCGCGATCCGATTTACGACCGTGCGGCGGCTAAAACCTGGGAATGGCTCCAGAAGGAGGCCCATCGCGAGCGCAACGCTCAGGTGGTGGACTTCGGCCCTGATGCACTCGATGCGCGGCTCGACGGCCCCTCAGCCGCAACCGAATGCAACGCGCCCGCCGCGCCCGCACCGCCGCTGCGCGCGGCCGATCTCCAGGCCCTCGCGATGACTGCGCCGCGCCCACAGCCCGATCCGGAGCCGGAGCTGTTCCTGCATGGCGAGCGGCGGGATACCGCGGAGGTGTCGCTCGTCTGGCGCGCCGACATCGAGGATCTTTATGCCCGCGCCACCAGCGGAGACGAGGATGCCGTCCAAGCACTCGCGGATCTCCTCGCGCTGCTGCCGCCGCGCCCCTCCGAGGCCCTGCGTCTGCCGCTTTGGCAGGCCCGCAGCTGGCTCGCCTCCGGTCAGTCTCCACCGGCTGCAAACGGCCTGCTAGCCGACGTGCCCGCCCTGTCTTCCGAAGCAGTAGTCCCGGTGGGTGGTGAACGCGTCCTGCGCTGGCGTGGCCGTGATGCGGCGAAGCTGGTCGCACCGGCCGAGATCGGGCCCGGCGATGTCGTGGTGTTGCCTGCTTCGCGTGGTGGCTGCGATGCCTTCGGCTGGGCCCCCGACTGCACCGATCCCGTCGAAGATCTCGCCGAC
>Ga0308414_1000925_pt1 | contig 19127 bp, 12 predicted proteins | sample HotsprSampleOS50_FD_205667 | JGI IMG/M metagenome (GOLD analysis project Ga0308414, IMG submission 205667) | Hot spring phototrophic mat microbial communities from Octopus Spring, Yellowstone National Park, Wyoming, United States - 20090730_OS50 ...
GCCCATGCCGGGCGCCGACCCATCGACGCGGGCGCAGCTGGCGGGGCTGCTGCTCCTGCTCGGTCGGCGCGACGGCGACTCGTCAATCCTCAGCCTTGGACAGTGACATGACCGAACTGCGCAGCGAAGCGCCGGCCAGCCGCCGGCGCGCGCGGCTGCTGGCGCTGCTGCTGGCCGCCGCCGCGGCGACGCTGCCGGCGGCCGGCCTGGCGCAAAGCCCGCCGGCGGGGCGCGCCAGCGCCGAGCCGGTGATGCTGAACTTCGTCAACGCCGACCTCGAGGCGGCGGTGCGTGCGATCGGCCAGTACACCGGCCGGCAGTTCGTGATCGACCCGCGCGTGCGCGGCACGCTGACGCTGGTCACCGAGCGGCCGGTGACCAAGCAGCAGGCCTACGAGCAACTGCTGGCGGCGCTGCGGCTGCAGGGCTTCACGATCGTCGAGCCGGCGCGGCCCGACGGAATCGCCCGCATCGTGCCGGAGGCCGACGCCAAGCTGCAGGGCGGCCCGGTGGTGGTGCCCAGCGGCGGCGCACCGCGCGGCGACCAGATCGTCACCCAGGTGTTCAAGCTGCGCTTCGAGTCGGCCACCAGCCTGGTGCCGGTGCTGCGACCGCTGATCGCGCCGAACAACACCATCTCCGCCTACCCCGCCAACAACACGCTGGTCATCACCGACTACGCCGAGAACCTGCGCCGCATCGCCCGCATCATCGAGGCGATCGACTCGCCGGCCGCCGCCGAAAGCGAGATCGTGCAGCTCAGGCATGGCCTGGCCACCGACGTGGCGACGATCGTCAACCGCGTCCTCGACGAGGGGGCGCGCGCCGCCGGCCAGGCCACCGACAGCGGCCAGCGGGTGCAGGTGCTGGCCGAGCCGCGCACCAATTCGCTGATCGTCCGCGCCGCCAGCCCGGCGCGGCTGGCGCTGGCCAAGCAGCTGATCGAGCGGCTCGACCGGCCCACGCTGACCGCCGGCGACATCAACGTCATCTACCTGCGCAACGCCGAGGCGGTGCGGCTGGCGCCGCTGCTGCGGGCGGTGATCGCCAACGATCCCGCCTTCGTGCCGCAGCCCGGCGGCCGCCTGCTGTCGGGCACCACCGTCACCACCGGCCAGCCGCAGGGGCTGCTCGGCCAGCCAACGCCGCAGCAGCAGCCGCAGGCGACGCTGCCGATGCCGGCTGGCGGCGGCGCGGCCGGCGGCGCCGGCGGCAGCGCGCTGGCCGGCATGATCCAGCCGGACGCGGCGACCAACTCGCTGATCATCACCGCGCCGGAGCCGCTGTATCGCAACATCCGCGCCATCGTCGAGAAGCTCGACTCGCGGCGGGCGCAGGTGGTGATCGAATCGCTGATCGTCGAGGTCAGCGCCGACCGCTCGGCCGAGCTCGGCATCCAGTGGCAGGACCTTTCCGGGCTGAACAGCAACGACGTGCGGGTGATCGGCGGCACCAACTTCGACGGCCGCGGCACCAACATCCTCGGCGTGGCCACCGACCTGACCAGCGTCGGCCGCGGCCTGAACATCGGCGTGGTCAAGGGCAAGATCACGATCCCCGGCATCGGCGAGATCACCAACCTCGGCTTTCTGGCGCGGGCGCTGGAAACGCAGGCCAACGCCAACATCCTGTCGCAGCCGAACATTCAGACGCTCGACAACGAGGAGGCCAAGTTCCTGGTCGGCCAGAATGTGCCCTTCGTGACCGGCTCGTTCACCCAGACCGGCACCGGCGCGACCAACCCGTTCCAGACCTTCGAGCGCCAGGACGTCGGCCTGCAGCTGCGGGTGCGGCCGCAGATCTCCGAGGGCGGCATCGTCAAGCTGGCGCTGTACCTGGAGGTCTCGTCGATCGCGCCGTCGTCGCTCGCCGCCGGCCAGATCATCACCAACAAGCGCAGCTTCGACTCGGTGGTGCTGGTCGAGGACGGCAACTTCGTCGTCCTGTCGGGCCTGATCGAGGACCGCAGCACGGTGTCTGTGGAAAAGGTGCCGCTGCTCGGCGACATCCCGTTCCTCGGCTGGCTGTTCCGCTACGAGAACCGCGAGCGCCGCCGCACCAACACGATGGTGTTCCTGCGGCCGATCATCATCCGCGACGAGGCCACCTCCTCGGCGCTGGCCAACGAGCGCTACGAGTACATGCGCACGCAGATGGCCGACGCGCGGCTGCCGGACACGCTGGTGTTCCGTGATCTGAGCGCCGGCCCGATGCCGGCGGCCGCGCCGGCGCCGCTGCCGCCGGAGCCGATTCCGGCCGAGCCGCAGCAGCCGCCGGCCGCACCGCCGCCGGCACCAGCGGCAGCGCCGCCAGCCGCGCCGCCGCTGGCCAGCGCCGCGCCCGCCGTCCAGATCGTGCAGGTGACGACGATGCCGGATGCCGCCAGCGCCGGCCGCATCCAGCAGGACCTGCGCCGCGCCGGCTTCGACGCCTTCATCGAGCCGGTGCGCACCTCCACCGGCGAGATCTACCGCGTCCGCGTCGCCGTCGACACCGCGCGCCGGCCGCTCTCCGAGGCCACCGCCGAACTGCGCCGCCTAGGCTACAAGCCGATCCCGCTGGCGCGATGAGCGCCGACCGCACGCCGCCATGGACGACGCCGCATCACCGCCCTCGCAGCCAGCCAGGCCAGGCAATCCGTTGAGCAGCGCGCCGCGCTACGTTCCCTACGCCTTCGCGCGCGACCACGGCATCCTGCTGCGGCCCAGCGGCGAGCGCGAGGCCGAGGCCTGGATCACCGAGTCCACACCGCTGCCGGCGCTCAACGAGGTGATGCGCGTCTTTCCCGGCAAGGTGACGCCGGTGCTGGTCGAGCCGCAGCGGCTGCGCGAGGCGATCGCGCAGGCCTACGCCGCCGGCGAAGGATCGGCGCAGCAGATCGTCGGCAGCATCGAGGGCGAGCTCGACATCTCGCGCCTGCTCGCCGAGGTGCCCGACATCGAGGACCTGCTCGAGACCGAGGACGACGCGCCGATCATCCGCATGATCAACGCGCTGCTGACGCAGGCCACCCGCGACGGCGCCAGCGACATCCACATCGAGCCTTTCGAGACCTACTCGCTGGTGCGCTTCCGCGTCGACGGCACGCTGCGCGACGTCGTGCGGCCGAAGCGGGCGCTGCACGCGGCGCTGGTGTCGCGGATCAAGATCATGGCCAGCCTAGACATCGCCGAGAAGCGGCTGCCGCAGGACGGCCGCATCACGCTGCGCGTCGGCGGCCGCGCCGTCGACGTGCGGGTGTCGACGCTGCCCACCGGCCACGGCGAGCGCGTCGTGCTGCGCCTGCTGGAAAAGGACCTGACGCGACTGAACCTGGAGTCGCTCGGCATGTCGGAGGCCACGCGGCGGGCCTTCGACGAGCTGATCCACCAGCCGCACGGCATCATCCTCGTCACCGGCCCGACCGGCTCCGGCAAGACGACGACGCTGTACGGCGCCATCCGCCGCCTCGACCACACCACCACCAACATCATGACGGTCGAGGATCCGATCGAGTACGACCTCGAAGGCATCGGCCAGACGCAGGTCAACCCGAAGATCGACATGACCTTCGCCCGCGCCCTGCGGGCGATCTTGCGCCAGGACCCGGACGTGGTCATGGTCGGCGAGATCCGCGACCTGGAGACGGCGCAGATCGCCGTACAGGCGTCGCTGACCGGCCACCTGGTGCTGGCCACCCTGCACACCAACGACGCCGCCAGCGCGGTGACGCGGCTGATCGACATGGGCATCGAGCCGTTCCTGCTGTCGTCGTCGCTGCTCGGCGTCCTCGGGCAGCGGCTGGTGCGCAAGCTGTGCCCGCACTGCAAGAAGCCGGATCCCGGCGGCAACGGCTTCGCGCCGGTGGGCTGCGACCAGTGCAGCTTCACCGGCTACGTCGGCCGCACCGGCATCTACGAGCTGCTGCGGGTCGACGAGACCCTGCGCGACCTGATCCACGCCGGCGCCAACGACAGCGAGATCCGCCGCGCCGCCGAGCGCGCCGGCATGGTCAACATGCGCGCCGACGGCCAGCGCTGGATCGCCGCCGGCGTGACCGCGCACGAGGAAGTGCTGCGCGTGACCCGTGAATAGCGCGGCGCTGCGGCGCGACCGCGGCGCCGGCGCGCCGCCCGGCGGGCAGCCGCAGCGACCCCCGCGACGACGACGACCGTGACCGCCTTCAGGTATGCCGCCGCCGACGATGCCGGCAAGGAACAGTCGGGGCTGATCGAGGCCGACAGCGCGCGGCTGGCGCGGCAGATGCTGCGCAGCCGCGGCCTGGTGCCGCTGGCCGTCGAGCCGGTGCTGGCCGAGGGCCAGAAGTCGGCGCTGCAGCTTTCGCTCGGCCGCCGTCTGTCGCAGACCGAGCTGGCGGTGCTGACACGGCAGCTGGCGAGCCTGCTCGGCGCGCAGCTGCCGGTGGCCGACGCGCTCACCGTCATGGTCGAGCAGAGCGAGAAGCAGGCGATCCGCGAGCTGATGGCGGCGATCCGCACCGACGTGCTCGCCGGCAGCTCGCTGTCGGCCGCGCTGGCGCGCCACCGGCGCCAGTTTCCCGGCATCTACCGGGCGCTGATCGCCGCCGGCGAAGAGTCCGGCAAGCTCGGCGCCGTCCTCGGCAGCCTGGCCGACTACGTCGAGGAGCGCGCCCGCTTGCAGCAGAAGATCACGCTCGCCTTCGTCTATCCGGCGATCGTCACCGTGGTGGCGCTGGCGGTGGTCATCGGCCTGCTCACCTACGTCGTGCCGCAGGTGGTGCAGGTGTTCGCCCACACCAGGCAGGCGCTGCCGTGGCTGACGCGGGCGCTGATCGCGACCTCCGACTTCGTCCGCGGCTACGGCTGGATCGTCGCCGTGCTGGCGGCGGTGGCCGCCGTCGCGGTGCACCGGCTGCTGAAGGTCGAGGCGATCCGCCTGCGCTGGCACCAGCGGCTGCTGCGCATGCCGGTGGTCGGCGTGCTCAGCCGGTCGCTTAACACCGCCCGCTTCGCCAGCACACTGTCGATCCTGGCTGGCAGCGGCGTGCCGATGCTGCGGGCCCTCCAGGCCGCCGGCGAGACGGTAAGCAACCAGGCGATGCGGGCGCGGGTGATGGAAGCGACGCAGCGGGTGCGCGAGGGCTATTCGCTGGCGCGGGCGCTGCGCGCAGGCCACGACGAGGAGCGGCAGCCGGGCGCCGCCCGCCTGTTTCCGCCGGTGCTGATCCACCTGATCGCCTCCGGCGAGGCCACCGGCAAGCTACCGGAGATGCTCGGCCGCGCCGCCGATATCCACGCCCGCGAAGCCGAGCGGCGGGCGCTGTTTTTCACCTCGCTGCTGGAGCCGGTGCTGATCCTCACCATGGGCGTGGTGGTGATGCTGATCGTGCTGGCGGTGCTGCTGCCGATCATCGAGATCAACCAGTTGGCGCGGTGAGCGCCGCCGGGGCGCGACGCGACGACCGCTAACATCCGCGCCCATGCTGCGCCCCTCGCTCGCGCGCCTGCCCGCCTCGCGCATCCGCGAGGTGGCCAACGCCGCCATCGGCCGCGACGACGTGCTGAAGTTCTGGTTCGGCGAGGGCGACCTGCCCACGCCCGAGTTCATCCGCGCCGCCGCCAAGGCGGCGCTCGACGACGGCGAGACCTTCTACAACCACAACCTCGGCATTCTCGAACTGCGCGAGGCGATCGCCGGCTACGTCAACCGCACCCGCGCGCCGCGAACGCCGGTCGACGCCGACCGCATCGCGGTGACGAGTTCAGGCGTCAGCGCACTGTCGCTGGTGGCGCAGTCGCTGTTCGAGCCCGGCGACCGGGTGGCGATCGTGACGCCGGTGTGGCCAAACGTCACCGCGCAGCCACGCATCATGGGCGCGGAGGTGATCCGCGTGCCGCTCGAATGCCAGGCCGGCCGCTGGACGCTCGACCTGCAGCGGCTGCTCGATGCCGCGCCACCGGGCACGCGGGCGGTGATCGTCAACTCGCCGAACAACCCCACCGGCTGGGTGCTGCCGCAGGACGACTGGGACGCGCTGCTGGCGCACTGCCGCCGGCACGGCATCTGGCTGGTGGCCGACGACGCCTACGAACGGCTGGTCTACGACGGCAGCGCGCACGCGCCGGGCGTGCTGCGGGAAATCGACGCCGACGAGCGCTTCATCAGCGCCAACACCTTCTCCAAGACGTGGACGATGACCGGCTTCCGCCTCGGCTGGCTGGTGGCGCCGCGGGGCTTCATCGCCAACTTCGCCAAGATGGTGGAGTTCAACACCTCGTGCGCGCCGACCTTCATCCAGCGCGCCGGCATCGCTGCCATCGCGCACGGCGACGGTCTGATCGCCGAGACGCGGGCCCGGCTGCAGGACTCGCGCGACGCGCTGGTGGCGCAGCTCGCGCGGCTGCCCGGCATCGAGTGCGCGCCGCCGGAAGGCGCCATGTACCTGTTCTTCCGCATCGCTGGCCGCAGCGGCGATTCGCTCGCCTTCGCCAAACGACTCGTCACCTCGGTCGGGCTCGGCCTGGCGCCCGGAGTGGCCTTCGGCCCGGAAGGCGAGGGCTATCTGCGCTGGTGCTTCGCCGCCCAGCGCCGGCTGATCGACGACGGCGTGGCGCGGCTGGGGCGCTTTCTCGGCTAAGTCAGCCAAGATGCGGCCGGCGCGCGGCAAGGCCGGCGGTAACCCCCATGGCCGCGGGCCTGTCGGGCGGGTCGCCGCGTTGAATTCGGCGCCGATGGCGGCATATTCGCACCGACAGCCGGCCGCCGGCGGGGAGGAGTCATGAGCGCCAACACCAGTTACATCGAACCCGACGCCGGCCTGGTTCGGCTGACGCACATCACCTACGCGCTGCACGCGCTGGGGCTGGCGATCGGCGCTTTCGGCGCCTCCACCGTGATCGGCGCGTTCGTGTTCGGCTGGCCGTCGATCATCGCCGTGATCGTCAATTACGTGAAAAAGGGCGACGCGCGCGGCACCTGGCTCGAATCGCACTTCCGCTGGCAGATCCGCACCTTCTGGTTCGCGCTGGCGTGGGTGGTGCTGATCGCGCTGGTCGGCGGCCTGCTGACGATCGTGCTGGTCGGCTTCGCGATCCTGTGGGTCGGGCTGTTCGTGCTGGGCATCTGGGCGATCTATCGCATCGCCCGCGGCTGGCTGCGACTGAACGACCGGCAGCCGATGCCGGTGTGACCGACCGCGGCCACTTCGGTCGGCTACCGCGGGCGAATGCAGACGCCGCACGCCGGGCGTGCCGCAGCGACGCGCCGCCGGAAAGGTCTTCGCCGCCCGATGCGCAGCCCCGATCGCAGCGCGCCGCGCTGACGCGAAACGTCAGGCCGTCGCGCCGTCCTCGATGAGGCCGCGCTTGCGCAGCAGCGCCGTCACGTCGGCGTCGCGGCCGCGGAAGGCGCGGTACGCCTTGGCCGGATCGACCGCGCCGCCGCGCGCGTAGATGTGCCGCAGCAGCCGCTGCGCGACCGCGGCGTCGAACGGATCGCCCGCCTCGACGAAGGCGCCATAGCCGTCGGCATCCAGCACCTCGGCCCACAGGTAGACGTAGTAGCCGGCGGCATAGTTGCCGGCGAACAGGTGCTGGAAGTGCGCCAGGTGGTGATACGGCGCGATCGCCTCCGGCATGCCGAGCCTGGCCAGCGTTTCGCGCTCGAAGGCGACGATGTCGAGGTTGCCGGGGTCGGTCAGCAGGTGCGCGTGCATGTCCACCAGCGCCGAGGCGACGAATCCCACCGTCTCGAAGCCCTGGTTGAACTGCCGCGCCCGCAGCAGCCGCTCGATCACGGCGCGCGGCATCGGCTCGCCCGTCTTCACGTGCCGCGCGTGCCGCGCCAGCACCTGCGGCTCGAGTGCCCAGTGTTCGAACAGTTGCGACGGCAGCTCGACGAAGTCGCGCAGCACCCGCGTGCCCGACAGCCGCTCGTAGGTGACGTCCGACAGCAGTCCGTGCAGGCCGTGGCCGAACTCGTGGAACAGCGTGCGCACGTCGTCCAGCGACAGCAGCACCGGCTCGCCGGCGGCGCCAACGGCGAAGTTGCTGTTGTTGAGGATCACCGGCCGCACCTCGCCGCCGCTTCTGGACTGCCAGCGCAGCGCGCTCATCCAGGCGCCGCTGCGCTTGCCGGGGCGCGCGAAGTTGTCGAAGACGAAAGTGCCGAGGCGCGAGCCGTCGGCGCGCTGCGCCTCGAACACGCGCAGCTCGGGGCTGTAGCGCGGCGCCTCGTGCCGCTCGACGAAGCGCACGCCGAACAGCCGCTGCGCGCAGTAAAACAGCGCCGCCAGCATGTTCTCCAGCGCGAAGTACGGCCGCAGCTCGGCGTCGTCGATGGCGAACTCCTGCCGGCGCAGCCGCTCGGCGTAGAAGCGCCAGTCCCAGGGTTCGATGCGTGCCGGGCCGCCCTCGGCGCGGGCGATCGCCTCCAGCTGCGCCTGCTCCTGCGCCGCGCGGCGCCTGGCCGGCTCCCACACCGCGTGCAGCAGGTCGAACACCGCGGCCGGCGAGCCGGCCATGCGGTCGGCCAGCGCGTAGTCGGCATAGGTGGCGTAGCCGAGCAGCCGCGCCTGCTCGGCGCGCAGCGCCAGCAGCTCCGCGGCCAGCGGCCGGTTGTCGTGCTCGCCGGGGTTGGCGCCGCGGCCCTTCCAGAGCCTGAAGGCGCGCTCGCGCAGATCCCCCCGCTCGGAAAAGGTGAGAAACGGCACCACCGCCGAGCGCGCCAGCGTGATCGCCCATGCCTGCGGCCGGCCGCGCGCCACCGCGGCGGTGCGCGCCGCCTCGCGCAGGTCCGCCGGCAGCCCGGCGAGATCGGCCTCCGTCTCCAGCCACAGGCACTGCTGCTCCTCGGCCAGCACGTTCTGCGCGAACTGCGTCATCAGCGCCGCCTGCCGCGCGACCAGGCTGTCCAGCCGCTGGCGCGACGCGCCGTCCAGGTGCGCGCCTGCGAGCCTGGCGTCGAGGTGCAGGCGCCACAGCAGGCGGTGGCTTTCGGCGTCGAGCGCGAGCGCGTCGCCGCGCCGGTGGAGCGCGTCGAGCCGCGCAAAGAGCCGCGGATCGCGCGCGATCGCCGCCCAGTGCGCCGCCAGCTTCGGCGCCCACTGCCGCTCGACCGCCTGCAGCGCCGGCGACGTGCGCGACGCGCACAGGCTGCGCAACACCGCCTCGATGCGCGCCAGCAGCCGGCCGCTGCGGTCGAGCGCGGCGGCGGTGTCGTCGAAGGTAGGCCGCTCGGCCGCAGTGGCGATGCGCTCGATCTCGGCGCGGTGCGCGGCGAGCGCGGCCTCGAAGGCCGGCTCGAAGTGCTCCGCACGAATCGCCGCGTACGGCGGCAGGCCGAGATCGTCGTCCCAGGATTGCAGCAGCGGATTGGCGGCGGGCAGGGCGTCGCGGTTCATGGCGTGGGGCGCGTTGCAGCGGCAGGGCCGGCCGGCGCGCTCACTCGACGACCACGGCGGTGCCGCTCGCCGAGACCATCAGCATGCCGTTGCTCTGGCCGAGCACCTCGTAGTCGAGGTCGACGCCGACGACGGCATTGGCGCCGAGGTTCTGCGCTCGCTGCTGCAACTCCTGCATGGCGATGTCGCGCGCCCGCTGCAGCTCGCGCTCGTACGTGGCCGAGCGGCCGCCGACGAGGTCGCGGATGCCGGCGAACAGGTCCTTGAACAGGTTGGCACCGAGGATCGCCTCGCCGGCGACGACGCCGCAGTAGCGGCTGATGCGCTTGCCTTCGATGCTGGGGGTGGTGGTCACGATCATTCGCGGGCTCCTTTGCGGTGATTCGAAATCGGTCCGGCGCCGCCACGGGCGGCAGGCAAGGCGGGCGGCGCGGCCGGGCCGGCCGTCACCAGATCTCCACCGGGTTCTCGCGCACCATCGCCGAGCCCGGGGCGCAGCCGAACGCCTGCGCGAAGCCGCCGACGTTGGCCAGCGTGCCGAGCACGCGGTAGCGCGCCGGCGAGTGATTGCCGGTGCGCAGCAGGTTGACCAGCGCCGGCTCGCGCGTGCTGTCGCGCCAGATGGTGGCGTAGTTGATGAAGAAGCGCCGCTGCGCGCTGGCCGCCAGCGCGCCATCGGCGCCGCCGCCCTCGCGGGCGAGCGCGATGGCCAGCGCATCGTAGGCGATCTTCACGCCGCCGAGGTCGGAGATGTTTTCGCCGAGCGTCTGCTCGCCGTTGATGAAGTGCCCCGGCAGCGGCGCGTAGCCGGAAAACTGCGCCGCCAGTTTCGCGGCGCGCTCGCGGTAGGCGGCGACGTCGGCGTCGCTCCACCACGGGCCGAGGTTGCCGTGCTCGTCGAACTGGCGGCCGCGGTCGTCGAAGTGATGGATGATCTCGTGGCCGATCACCGCGCCGATGCCGCCGTAGTTGGCGGCGGTGTCGCCCGCCCCATCGAAGAACGGCGGCTGCAGGATGCCGGCCGGAAAGACGATGTCGTTCAGCCCGCCGGCAAAGGCGTTGACGATGTGCGGCGACGTGGTCCAGCGGCCGCGGTCCACCGGCGCGTCGATCTCGGCCAGCCGCTCGGCATAGGCCCACTCGTTGGCGCGCAGCCAGTTGCCGGCGTAGTCGTCGGCGCGGATGGCGAGGCCGTCGTAGGTCTTCCAGCGGTCCGGATAGCCGATCTTCAGCGCGATCGCGTCGAGCTTGGCGATGGCGCGCGCCCTGGTGGGCGCGCTCATCCAGTCGAGCCGCTCGATGCGGGCGCGGAACGCCGCCTTGACATCGGCGACCATCTGCACGGCGCGCGCCTTGGCCTGCGGCGTGAATGCCTCGGCGACGAAGAGCTGCCCCAGCCCCTCGGCCAGCGGCGCGCTGCCGCTGCGGCCGGAGATGTCGTCGATCACCTGCCGCTGGCGCGCCGGCGGCTTCTCCAGCCCGAGCACGGCGCGGCTGTGATAGGCGAAGTGCGCCTCGGCGTAGGCCTGCGGCAGCCGCGGCGCGGCAGCGTCGAGCAGGCGCAGGCGCAGGTACTGCCGCCACAGCGCGATCGGCTCCTCGGCCGCCAGCCTCGCCACCGCGCGGGCGAACTCGGGCTGGGCGACGTTGATGCGGGCGCCGTCGGCCAGGCCCAGCGCGCGCAGGTAGGCCGCCCAGTCGAGGCCCGGCGCTTCGGCCGCCAGTTGCGCCGCGGTGCGCGGGTTGGTCACCGCGCTGGGGTCGCGCATCGCCACGCGCGTCATCGACGCGCTGGCCAGCTTTTCCTCGAAGGCGCGGATCGCTGCGGTGGTCTGCGCGGCCGTCGCCGCGTCGGCGCCGGCGAGCGCAAGCAGCCGCGCCTGATAGGCGTCGAGGGCGGCGCGCAGCTTGCGCGTGCGCTCGTCGCTGCGGCCGTAGTCGTCGCGGTCGGGCAGGCCGAGGCCAGACTGCCACAGCGACAGGCGGTAGCGGCGCTTGTCCAGCGCATCGGGCCCGATCCAGACGGCAAACGGCGCGGCGATGCCGGCGCGGTTCAGCCGCGCCAGCAGCGGCGGCAACTGCTCGGGCTTGTCCAGCGCGTCGATGGCGGAAAGCAGCGGCTGCAGCGGCGAAAGGCCCGCGCGCTCGACGGCGTCGGTGTCGATGCCGCTGGCGTAGTAGGCCACCGCCAGCCGCTTGCCGGGCGTGTCCAGTCGCGCATCGTCGGGCCGAAGCTGCGACAGCACCGCGAGCAGCCGCCGCGTGTTGGCCTCGCGCAGGTCTTCGAAGGTGCCGGCACGGCTGCGGTCGGGCGCGATCTGCACCTGCTTCAGCCAGGCGCCGTTGACGTAGCTGTAGAAGTCGGTGCAGGCGGCGGACTCGTCGGCAGCGACCGCCGCCGGCGCGACGAGCAGGGCAACAGCGATGACGGACAGGCGCATGGGCGAGGCAACGGGCGGCAGCGGCGGCGAAGGATACGCAATGCAGCAGCGGAAGCGGGCCCGGGTCCGCTGCCGATTGAGGCGACGCGATGTCTCTGATAGCCTCGCCACCGCTTCGGTTCCCGCCGAAGCCCGACATCCCGCCGCCGGCGCCCACAAGGCGATGCGCGGCCGCGCGCGAGGGTCTCGCTGGCCCCTACGGCGCGCTCCCAGGAACACGATTTTTGGCCGAGGACCCCGATGAACGCCCCATTGCCAGAATCCGTCCGCCGCGCGCTGGCGGAAGTCACCCTCGACGACCGCTGGACGCTGGAGCGCGGCCGCGCCTACATGAGCGGCACGCAGGCGCTGCTGCGCCTGGCGATGCTGCAGCGGCAAAGGGACGTCGCCGCCGGGCTGAACACCGCCGGCTTCATCACCGGCTACCGCGGCAGCCCGCTCGGCTCGGTGGACCAGACCGCGTGGCGCGCGCGCAAGCACCTGGAGCGGCACCACATCAGGTTCCACGCCGGGCTGAACGAGGACCTCGCGGCCACCAGCGTCTGGGGCACGCAGCAGGTGGGCATGAACCCCGGCGCGAAGTACGACGGCGTCTTTGCCATGTGGTACGGCAAGGGGCCGGGGGTGGACCGCTGCGGCGACGTGTTCAAGCACGCGAATGCCGCCGGCACCAGCCCGCACGGCGGCGTGCTGGCGCTGGCCGGCGACGACCATGGCGCCAAGAGTTCGACCCTGCCGCACCAGTCGGACCACATCTTCAAGGCCTGCATGATCCCGGTGCTGTACCCGGCCACGGTGCAGGAGTACCTCGACCTCGGCCTGCACGGCTTCGCGATGAGCCGCTACGCCGGCGTCTGGGTGGCGATGAAGACCGTCACCGAGGTCGTCGAGGCGAGCGCCTCGGTGACCATCGACCCCGACCGCGTGCAGATCGTTCTGCCCACCGACTTTGCGATGCCGCCCGGCGAGCTGAACATCCGCTGGCCCGACACGCCGCTGGAGCAGGAAGCGCGGCTGCTCGACCACAAGCTGTACGCCGCGCTCGCCTACTGTCGCGCCAACGGGCTGAACGGCACGGTGATCGACTCGCCGCAGGCGCGCTTCGGCATCGCCGCCAGCGGCAAGGCGTATCTGGACACGCGGCAGGCGCTCGCCGACCTGGGGCTGGACGACGAGACTTGCGCCCGCATCGGCATCCGCCTCTTCAAGGTCGGCATGGTCTGGCCGCTGGAGGCGCAGGCGGTGCGGGCGTTCGCCGACGGCCTGGAAGAGATCCTGGTGGTCGAGGAAAAGCGCCAGCTCGTCGAGTACCAGATCAAGGAGACGCTGTTCTCGTGGATCGGCACCGGCCGCCGCGTGCCGCGCGTGGTCGGCAAGTTCGACGAGACCGACGGCGGCGAGTGGTCGGTGCCGCAGGGCAGCTGGGTGCTGCCTGCTCACTACGAGTTCTCGCCGGCGATCGTGGCCAAGGCCATCGCCGCGCGCCTCGGACGGCTCGAGCTGCCGTCGGACGTGCGGGCGCGAATCCAGGCGCGGCTGGCGGTCATCGCGGCCAAGGAAAGGGCGCTGGCGCAGCCGCGGCTGGTGGCCGAGAGGAAGCCGTACTTCTGTTCCGGCTGCCCGCACAACACCTCGACCGTGGTGCCGGAGGGCTCGCGCGCGATGGCCGGCATCGGCTGCCACTACATGGCGATCTGGATGGACCGGAACACGTCCACCTTCACGCAGATGGGCGGCGAGGGGGTGCCGTGGATCGGCCAGGCGCCGTTCACGAACGAGAAGCACGTCTTCGCCAACCTCGGCGACGGCACCTACTTCCACTCCGGCATCCTCGCCATCCGCGCCGCGGTGGCGGCGGGCGCGCCGATCACCTACAAGATCCTGTTCAACGACGCGGTGGCGATGACCGGCGGTCAGCCCACCGACGGCGCGCTCACCGCGCCGCGCATCACGCAGCAGGTCTACGCCGAGGGCGTGCGGAAGATCGTCATCGTCACCGACGAGCCGCAGAAGTACGGCGGCGGGCAGGAGCGCGACCACTCGGCGCTCAACGCGCACGGCGCCAGCGGCGACGCCTGGACGCTGGCGCCGGGCGTGACCGTGCACCACCGCGACGAGCTCGACCGCATCCAGCGCGAGCTGCGCGAATACCCCGGCGTCTCCGTGCTCGTCTACGACCAGACCTGCGCCAGCGAGAAGCGGCGCCGGCGCAAGCAGAACCGGCCGGACCAGGTGGTCTTTCCCGACCCGCCGCGGCGGGTGGTGATCAACGAGCTGGTGTGCGAGGGCTGCGGCGACTGCAGCGTGCAGAGCAACTGTCTGTCGGTCGAACCGCTGGAGACCGAGTTCGGCCGCAAGCGGCGCATCAACCAGTCGAGCTGCAACAAGGACTACTCGTGCCTGAAGGGCTTCTGCCCGAGCTTCGTCACCGTCGAAGGCGGGCGGCTGAAGAAAGGCAAGGCGGCCGAGGCAAGCCTGCCGCCGCTGCCGTCGCCCGAGGTGCCGCCGCTTGCCGACGGGCGCGGCTACGGCATCGTGATCACGGGCGTGGGCGGCACCGGCGTAGTGACCATCGGCCAGCTGCTCGGCATGGCCGCGCACCTCGAAGGCCGCGGTTGCTCGGTGCTCGACATGGCCGGCCTGGCGCAGAAGGGCGGCGCGGTGTTCTCGCACGTGAGGATCGCGCCGAGGCCCGAGGACCTTTACGCCACCCGCATCGCGATGAACGAGGCCGACCTCGTGCTCGGCTGCGACCTGATCGTCGCCGCCGGCAACGAGGCGCTGTCCAAAGTCCATGCCGGGCGCACGAAGGCGGTGCTGAACACGGCCGAGTCGCCCACCGCCGATTTCGTCCGCAACCCCAACTGGTCGGCCGGCACCGCCGCCATGCTGGCGCAGGTGCGCGCGGCGGTGGGTGTGGACGCGCATGCGGCGGCGGTGGACGCGACCGGGCTTGCCACCGCGCTGCTGGGCGATGCGATCTACGCCAACCCGTTCGTGCTCGGTTTCGCCTGGCAGAAGGGCTGGATCCCGCTCGCCTACGAAACGCTGCTGCGCGCCATCGAACTGAACGGCGTGGCGATCGACGCCAACAAGCGCGCTTTCGAGTGGGGCCGCGCCGCGGCGCACGACCTGGAGGCGGTACAGCGCGCCGCTGGCGGCAACGCGGCGCAGGTGATCGAGTTCAAGCGCGCCTCCACGCTGGAGGAGATCGTCGGCCGCCGCGTCGAGTTCCTCACCGCCTACCAGGACGCCGCCTACGCCAGGCGCTACAGCGAGCTCGTCGAGCGCGTGCGCAGGGTCGAGTCCGACCGGCTGCAGTCGAGCAGGCTCACCGAAGCGGTGGCGCGCTACTACTTCAAGCTGCTGGCGATCAAGGACGAGTACGAAGTCGCGCGGCTGCACGCCGACCCGGCCTTCCGGGAGAGGATCGCGGCCCAGTTCGAGGGCGATTACAGGCTGAACTTCTACCTTGCGCCGCCGCTGCTGTCGCGGCCCGACCCGGTGACGGGCCGGCCGAAGAAGATCCGTTTCGGGCCCTGGGTGCTGGGCGCCTTCACCGTGCTGGCGAAGCTGCGCTTCCTGCGCGGCACCCCGTTCGACCTCTTCGGCTACAGCAAGGAGCGGCGCACGGAACGGGCGCTCGTCGGCGAGTACGAGCAGCTCGTCGACGAGCTGCTCGGCCGGCTCGACGCCGGCAACCATGCGCTGGCGATCGAACTGGCGAGCCTGCCGGAGGAGATCCGCGGCTACGGGCACGTGAAGGCGCGGCACCTGGAGAAGGCGCGCGCCCGGCAGGCGGAGCTGCTGGCGCGGCTGCGCGGCCACGGCGCGGCGCAGGTGATCCGGATGCCGGCGAAGGCGGCGTAAGGCCAGCCGTCGCGGCGCCGGCGGCCGCTCGCGCGGCAGCCGGGATCCCCACCCCGCGGCTTCGCTCGGCGCCTCGCGTGGCCGCGCGCCGATTGCGGTGTCCCATCGAGACGGCCGCGGCAGCCAGACCGGCCGCCTGACCCCGCAAGGAGTCGCTCGCCCGTCGCTGGGATAATTACGTACAGGGCGGCGCCGGCTGAAATCGCGATGTCCGTCGCGTACGCATCCGCCGCCCGATCCCCCTCGTCGAGCCAATCCGCCATGGTCCCGCTCCTTCGCCTTCTGGCTGCGCTGGCCGCCGCCGCGCTGCTGGCCGATGCGGCCGCCAGCGCGCAGGAGTCGCGCCCTCCCGTCAGCGCAGCGGTCAACGTTACCGCCCAACTGCTGGCCGGCATCGAGCCGCCGCCGGGCGATCCGCGCATCGAGCGGCTGGTGGCCTCGCCGCAGTGGCAGGCGCACCGCGACTGGCTGCAGTCGCGCTGGGTGAAGGTCAAGCCGAGACTGGCGGCAATGGCGCGCTGGCGCCAGGAATCGCTGCCGCTGGACGACGCCTCCCGCCGCACGCTGATCTATCCGTTCAGCGGCCCGGACTTCCTCAACGCCCACGCGCTGTTCGCCGACCACCCGCACTATGTGTTCTTCAGCCGCGAGCGGCCCGGCAGCCTCCCCGACATCGCCGCGCTCGCCGAGCCGCAACAGGTGCGCATGCTGGAGGACACGCGCGCGGCGCTACAGGACATCTTCGAGCGCAACTACTTCATCACCGACTACATGACGCGGCAGCTCACCACGCCCTTCGACAGCGGCACGGTGCCGGTGATCGCGGTGATGATGGCGCTGACCGGCCACCGCATCGAGTCGATCGAACCGCTGGATCCCTTCCCGGAGCTGACGCAGGAATACTCGCGGCCGCAGGCGCGGCGGCCGGCCAAGCTGCTGCGCGGCGTGCAGATCCGCTTCGCGCCCGCGGACGGGCCGGCCGGCAGCGCCCGCACCCTGGAGTACTACTCCCTCGACGCCACCGACCGCGCCTTGCGCTGGTACCCGGCGTTCGTCGAGCACGTCGGCCGCCGCCAGCCGGCAACGGCGCTGCTGAAGTCGGCCTCGTATCTGCTGCACGACGACCAGTTCTCGCGCGTGCGGGAGATGCTGCTAGCGCGCACCGACGTCGTCGTGCAGGACGACACCGGCATTCCGCTGCGGCACCTGGCCGCGGCCGGCTGGGACGTGCGCCTGTTCGGCGTCTACGCGCCGCCGATCAAGCCGCTCGCCTGGGGCGCGCAGCCCGACCTGAAGGTGGCCTTCGAAGCGGCGGGCGCAGTGCCGCCGCTCGACTTTCCTTTCGGCTATCACGGCAAGGACGGTCGCTCGATGCTGCTGCTGGCGCGGCGCGGGCGCTGACGACCGGGTGCCGGTCGACCGTGTCCGCCGCGCGCTGCTCGCCGCCGCCTGCGCGCCGGCGTTTGCTGCCGCCGCGACCGCGGTGATCGAGCGCGCCGAATTCCGCAGTAGCGACGGCATCCGCCTGTCGTACCTGCACGGCGGGCGGTCCGGCGCGCGGCCGATCGTCTTCGTGCCCGGCTGGTGCCTGCCGGCGACGATCTGGCAGGCGCAACTGACGGCCTTCGCCGACCGCCATGCGGTCTACGCGCTCGACCCGCGCGGCCAGGGCGAATCGGAAGCGCCCGCCAGCGGCTACACGGCCGACCGCCGCGCCGCCGACCTGCACGAGCTGCTCGAGCGCCTGCCGCGGCCGGCGCTGATCGTCGCCTGGTCGCTGGCCGGACTGGAGTCGCTGCAGCTCGTGCACCGCTACGGCACCGCGCGCGTGGCGGCGCTGGCGCTGTTCGACAGCTCGGTCGGCGAAGGGCCGGCCGGGCGCGGCGACGGCGTGGCGGCTTTCCGGCAGCGCCTGCGCGAAGACCGGCCGGCGGCGCTGCGCGAATTCGCGGCGGCGATCTTCAAGCGGCCGCCGCCGCCGGAGCAGATCGAACGCCTGGCGCTGGCGATGCAGCGCATGCCGCTGCAGGCGAGCCTCGACCTGCTCGCCTACCGGCAGCCGCGCGAGCACTGGCGCGCGGTGGCGCGTGCGCTGCGAGTGCCGCTGCTGTACGCCCACACCCCGCAGTACGCCACGCAGGCGCGGCTGCTGAAGCAGGCGCGGCCGGCCACCGTGCTGGCGCCGTTTCCCGACGCCGGCCACGCGCTGTTCGTCGACGAGCCGGAGCGGTTTGCCGCCGTGCTGGCCCGCTTCGCCGGCACGCTGCCGGCGTGATGGCGGCGGCGTTGCGCTGCTGCGGCGCCATCGCCGCGTCCACGCTGCGCGCCCCCGGCCGGTCGCGCCGCCAGCGCAGTGGCGGGCCGTTATAGTTACGGCCGCATCCGGGCCCTTAGCTCAGCTGGTAGAGCAGCGGACTCTTAATCCGTAGGTCGAAGGTTCGAATCCTTCAGGGCCCACCAGCCATCCCGCCTCACCGCGATCACGGCGGTGCCGTCGTAACGGACCGCCGACCCCGGAACCCGACCCGACCTTTCAGGCAGGCCGCTCGCTGTCCAGCCCGGTTCCGACCGCCGATGACACCGCGCGCTGCAGCAGGCAAGGGCAGTCCATCACCGGCCAAGCCGGGAAGCCATCCGCACCGGCGAAAGACACCGCGCCGCAGGCGGCCAGACCAGCCCGCCACCGCTCAATCCGCGGCGACGTCGGGCTGCATCGCACCGGAATCGATCACTTTGAGACGCGGCCCGTCGCGCAGCGCCGCTTGCAGCAGTGCGCGGGCAACGTCCTCGGCGCGGATCGGCCGCAGCCGGCGCGGCAGCCAGCGCGCCACCGGCTGCAGCAGCCTCGCCGCCCAGTCCTCGCCCCGCCGCGGCGGCTGGCCAAGCGCGGCGCGGTCGCCGAGCAGCAGCGACGGCCGCGCGATAACCACGCGCTCGAAGCCCAGCGCCGCCACCGCCTGCTCCATCTCGCCCTTGACGCGGCTGTAGAACAGGCGCGAGCCGGCATCCGCCCCCAGCGCGGAAACCACCAGCAGCCGCGTGGCGCCGGCCGCCCTGGCGGCGCGCGCCGTGCCGACCACGGCGTCGAAGTCGACGCGCCGGAACGCCGCCTGCGAGCCTGCCGCTTCGATGGTGGTGCCCAGGGCGATGAACGCGTCGTCGAGGGGCGGCAGCGCCGGCAGGCGATCGAAGTCGACGACCCGGGTGTCGAGCTTCGGCTGCGGCGGCAGGTCGGGCACGCTTCGCCGCAGCAGGGCGAGCACGCGGTCATAGTGCGGCGACTGAAGCAGCCGCGACAGCAGCGCGCGGCCCACCAGCCCGCTGGCGCCGGCCAGCAGCGCCCGGCGCGGCGGGCGTGCGGCGCGCCGGTCGGGCTCAGGCACCGTCGATCGCGTCGAGCGCGTCGCCGTCCGGCCAGGCGACGAGGTCGGCCGAGTCGTCGAGCCACAGCGGCA
>Ga0308414_1000928_pt1 | contig 19095 bp, 18 predicted proteins | sample HotsprSampleOS50_FD_205667 | JGI IMG/M metagenome (GOLD analysis project Ga0308414, IMG submission 205667) | Hot spring phototrophic mat microbial communities from Octopus Spring, Yellowstone National Park, Wyoming, United States - 20090730_OS50 ...
GCCTGCAGAAACGCAGTGTTATTGACTATCTGCGTGATGCGTGCCGGTGTCATTTAAACGGTATTCCGGTTCCATCGTTAATAAAAACTTCAGACGATTTACAAAAATCCGCCTGAACGCTTACAAAAATTCGAGTTTTTATTGGAAGCACTGGCTTCCGTTGCTTAAAACATTAACAAAAATGCGAAAGTTTACTTCTATTTTCTTTTCCAGCAATTGTCTGATTTTTTGTCTCTGGTTCTCGGTCAAACTCATTTTCAATCCAAGTAATTTAGCTGTCTGTGATAAAACTACAATGTTCTCTAATTCGACTTCAAATGAAATATCGTTTCCGAATAGGCGCCTTTGTCCTTTTCGGTGCGGTTGAGGACGGGTCTTTTGTATTGATTGACAATTTGCATCCCCGCCGTCTCGGCAATCGTCGGATAGAGATTAAATTTGTCATTTGCAACAAGAAATACATCGTAGTCCTTGGCAAGATAGTTTTTGCAATTCATCAGCACCGCCGCTATCCCTTTTATATAGCTTTCCCTGGCTTCACGGCCTTGTCCTTTGTAAAGAGGGCCTATTTCCAAATCGTCTTTTCTCTTGAAACCAAAAAGGTCGTACGCATACGCATGCTGCTGGTGATAATCGATCAATCCCACATAAGGCGGACTTGAGAAAATACCTTTAATCTTCTGTTTTTTCGCTAATGCGGCAAAATCCGGATGCTTCTTTTCAAGCTCGGAGAAAATATCGATGGTTCTGCTGTCGCCGGTTAAACACCGCTGAAAGGTAGGCGATCTCAATTTATCAAACTGAACAATGCGCTGCACGGTGTCTTTGGTATAAGTTTTCCACCATTTGAGGATTGAAAACAAGGGCTTGCACACTTTTCCATGTTTGGCGCAGTAATATGTTGTGTAGATCGGCTCTTTGAGCGTCGCTAAATCCGCATGCGTGGTCGCCCTGCATGAACGAATGGTTCGGCTCAAAATAATGGAGAGCAGATATTTGGTATCGCTGTTTTTTATTTTTTTGATTTCATCAAAAACAAACTCGATTTCGCTTCGAATATGCTGTGAGTACCACTTGTCCAAAAAAGTATCCGATTGTTCCTGCTGGAGGCGTATACGATATTTCTTGACAAGTTTATTGAATACAGGCAGAAACTCCGCCTCTTTTTTTGCCCCATAAGCGTCTTCATCAATTTGACCGCGTTTAACTTTATACTTGTATTCGGGGACAGGGAAAAACTCGTTATTGAACGCATTCAACTTTTCAAGCAGCTCTTTGTCAAATTCAAGTGTGTGCGAGTTGTCAAGAAATTGCTCCAACGCTATCGTGATACGTTGAATTTCTTTCTTTACATCCGCTACATCATAAGACATTACTTTACAGTTGCTGATTAAGGCGTTAAACGCCGATACATCGACGCCGATAGCATGCATTCCAAGCTCGCAGGCCTGAACAAGCGTCGTACCGCTGCCGCAAAATGGGTCTAAAACGATATCGCCCTTTTTGAAATAGACCTGTTTTTTGAATTTATCGGTATGGTCGTCCAAAAAATACTCCACAAGCTGCGGGATAAACTTACCCTTATAAGGATGCAGACGATGCACATGCTTGGTTGTTTCCGCTTCTTTGTATTGGTCAAACGACAAAGCCCAGTTTAGGTCGTCGCCCAGCTTGTCTTTCCAGGAAGTCTGACGTTTGCCGTTATATGAATTGTAGTAACGCAATAACTCCTCCTTGGAAATGCGCGTTTGGCCATTGTCCCCGATTTTTCGGATTAAACCATATTGGATGAGGTAAGCAATATTCGATGGGGTAACGGTCTTTCTGAGATAGTCGCTTGCCCACACACTTGCCTCTTTGATGGTGAGTTGTGTATCATTTCTAAGCATAATAAATCACCTACAACACAGAATTATTTCCAAATGTCCCTTCTCTATTATAGCGAAATTGTATATCCGGCAAATCTTACCGGATTGCAGAAGAGAAATCAATCGGCAAAATGCTTTTGCTTTTGGCGGGTTTGGGGTATATATGTAAGCAGGTATGTAGGAATATAGGAACGTAGGTATGTAGGTAAACCCATAATAAATATGCGGCGATTGGGTTCCATTGGGCGGGGTTTGCCGGTCGCTGGAATCTGGCCGCAGAACAAAAGGAGTTTTTGCTATGCCGACCGTAAAAGATATCATTGTCCGCAAGCCGACGGCGGCGGAAAAGGCCGTCTGCAAGGATTGGCCGATCTGGTCGCATCAGGCCGACCGATTCGACTGGGAGTATTCACAGGTCGAAAAATGCCTGATTTTGGAAGGCCAAGTAACGGTTACCGACCGCCCCGACACCGGCCAGAGCGTCTCGTTTGGGGCGGGCGACTATGTCGTCTTTCCCAACGGCCTCAAATGCGTCTGGACGATTGAAAAGCCCGTCCGAAAACATTACGACTTTGAATAACCGCGTTTGTAGTTCAAGCTTCAGCTTGTTTTTCTTTTTAATCACGCTAAAGCGTGTACTACAAACAGGTGGCCACTGCCCACCAAAAGTTCGTAGGGTGGGCGATGCCCACCATTAATTTAAGGAATAAACAATGATGCATCAACGTTCTATGGGCCTGCCTTGTGCGGCGATGGCTTTTATCTTGCTGGTTGCGACCCCCCTGCCGGCCGCCGTGCAGGAATCCGTATTTGAAGATATTATAAAGACTTATGAAAAGTCCGTCGTGATGATAATGGCCGTGCGGCAGGAGTTTGACTATGTGACGCCGTGGAAAAAACGCCCCATGTCCGGCGGCGTCGGCACCGGCTTTGTCATTGACGGCCGGCGTATCCTGACCAATGCCCACAACGTCGCCAACGCCCGCTATATCGAGGTCAGCAAGCAGTACGAGGCGACCCGCTATCCGGCGGCGGTCGAATTTGTCGGCCACGATTGCGATCTGGCTATCGTGCGGGTCTATGACGAGAGCTTTTTTGACGATACCACCCCCCTATCGCTGGGCGGCATCCCGCGGGTTAACTCCACCGTCCAGACCTGCGGTTTTCCGATGGGCGGTCGTCAGCTTTCCATCACCAAAGGCGTCGTATCCCGAATAGAGACCGGTATTTACAGTCATACCCAAGCCGATTCCCACGTGATTATCCAGACGGATGCCGCCATCAACCCCGGCAACTCCGGCGGGCCTGTCCTGCAAGACGGCAAGGTCGTCGGTGTGGCGTTTCAGGGACTTCAGCAGGCCGATAACATCGGCTATTTGATTCCGACGACCGTCATCCGGCATTTCTTAACCGATATTGAGGACGGCACTTATGATGGTTTCGGCTCGTTGGGCGCCGACACCTTTGAAGGACTGCACAATCCCGCCTACAAAAAATATCTGCAAGTCCCCCCTGCCGTCGAGGGCGTGGTTGTTACCGAGGTCGTCCGCAACAGTACTGCCGAGGGCATCCTGAAAAAGGGCGACGTGCTGACCAAAATCGGCGATTATACTATTGATAATGACGGTTTGATCCATATTGACGGCCTGCGGCTGGACTTTTCCGAGGCCATCGACCGCAAACAGATCGGCGAAACCATCGATATTACCTTCTATCGCGACGGCCGGCCGCAAACCGCCACCCTCAATGTTGCCCTTAATTACCCCGTCCTGACGTGGGGACGGCTCTATGACAACGAGCCAAAATATCATATTTTTGCGGGACTTACGTTTGTAACCCTGAGCCGAAACTTTCTGGAAAACTGGGGACGCAATTGGCTGTCGGAGATTCCATTCACGCTGCGTTATCTGTTTTTCCACGCCAATGAGCTGATTGACGATGCCGAACGGAAACAATTGGTCGTGCTGTCGGAAATCCTGCCAGACGACGTTAATGTCTATCTGGCCGGCTTCAAAAATCAGGTTGTCGAAACCGTCAACGGCGTTAAAATCAATACATTAAAGGACTTGCCGGCGGCCTTTGAAAAGGACCAAGACGGCTACTGTATTGTGAAGTTTATGAACAATGACAGCCCGATGATTATTGATGCCGCCGCCGCTCGAAGTCGTCAAGCGGATATTTTGAACAAATACCAAGTTCCGGCCGCATTTAATTAACCCGTAAAACGGGCTTCTTGCCCGTGGGAAAAAGATTTACGGTCGAGACAGAAAACAAATTAAAGGGATAATATCGTGTTCTTAACAAAATCCATTATCAGTATTGTAATTGCGGTTTTGACCCCCCTTCTTTTGGCCGGCGAGCCGGTGGATTTGACCGAGCCGATGCGTCAGTCGCTGGTTTATATTGAGGTATCCGGTGTCGGCTGGGAACAAATCCAGCCGTGGCGGCAGACAGCCGTCAGCACCGTCGGCACGTATGGATGCGCAGTTGGGCCCAATGAGGTCTTGACGCTGGCACGGCCGATGGCCAATGCCGTATCACTGCAAGTACGCCGATATGCGCAAAACGAATACATCCCCGCCAAGATTAGGGTGATTGATTATGAGTATAATCTGTGCTTAATCGAGCTGGATGCCGCTGCGCTGCAAACGCCGCTTGAGCCGATAGAATTTGTCGATAAATATATTAAAAACAGAGACTTGCGTGCGTATTGGCTGTCCAGCGGCGGCCACCTGACTACCGGCAGGGCGACGCTGGATCGGGCGGATGTGATGTACTCCAATATATCGTTTGTCAAGTCGCTGCAATATGTCCTGAGCAATCCGTCCCGCGCGACCGGCAATGGCGAGGTCTATTGTTTGGAGGCCGAGCCGATTGGGATGGCCTGCTGGAACAGCGAGACCGAGGTCGGCCTGATTCCGGCCGAGAGCATCAACCGATTTTTGCAGCAAGCCCATCAACCCGCTTACAAGGGGTTTGGCGCGGTCGGTTTTGAGACCAGCGACCTGCTGGATCCGGCAGTTCGCAAGTGGCTGAAAATGCCGGCTGACCTTCGCCACGGCGTTTATGTAAGTACCGTATATACAATGGGTACTGGAAGTTCCGAGCTGAAAAGAGATGACGTAATTTTGGCTATTAACGGCCAGACGCTCAACCCCTACGGACGCTATTTGGATTTGCGCTATGACCGACTGGGGATGGAGCATCTAATCAGCCGCGAGCCGGTGGGTAATACAATCATTTTTGATATCTGGAGAAATGGTAAACAAGAGTCTGTAGAGGTTGTTGTGCGTGATATTAAGGCCGACAAGATGCTTGTACCTTATTATACGTATGGGAAACGTCCGGAGTATTTGGTTTTGGGCGGATTTGTGCTGCAAAAACTCACCCGCGACTATATGACGATGTGGGGCGATGGCTGGCAAGGCAAGACACCCCCCCACCTGTTCCAGTACTACCGCGGGGAGGCCTTCAAACCCACACCTGAACGCAAGGATATTGTGCTGCTCAGTTATGTACTGCCGACGGAGATGAATCTGGGGTATCAGCAACTGGGGCGACTTGTTGTTAAGTCCATAAATGGAAAAGAGATAGGAAGTTTTCGTCAGGTCTTTGAAGCGTTGGAAGCCGCGCCGGAATCGCCCTTTCACGTCATTGAATTTGAGCTTAGCTCCCCTGCCGTGATTATTCCGAAAGATCAACTGCCGCAGACCGACCGGCAGATTATGCAAAACTACGGCATCCGCGAACTATCTTATCGCAAATAGTTTTGAGTGGTGAGTTTTGAGTTATGAGTTGTTTAATTACAAAACACGAATTACGAACTATTTTTTTGTTTCACGTGAAACAATAGTCAACCTCTAAAAATACGTGTCGCGGGCATCTTGCCCGCGTTATTATGCCATATTCCCCTTGCAATCTTCAATTAATAGAGGTTGCCAATAGTCAATCGTCATTCGTCAATAGTCAATCGTTCTGTTTCACGTGGAACATTTTGATTTTTTTCTGGATTTTTTCAAGCAATTCCTTTACAACGTCCGATACTTAATTAGCACGGTAGAAATGTCGTATGACAGGCATCATGCCAGTGAATTCTCGGAGAATGTTTATGTCGGACGAAAAAAAAGGTAAAAAAAGTCACTTAGGCAGGGGGCTTGAGGCGTTATTAGGCCCCACATCTGTATCAGTTTCTTCGCTTAGTACAGATCATATTCATCCTGAACGATTGCCAACCCCCGCATTTTCGGCGGATGTTCGGCTGCAAACCAGCCAATCCGAGATACCGCTGGACAAGATAAAACCCAACCCCTATCAGCCGCGAACCGTCTGGAAAGAGGAAGAACTCAACGATTTAGCACAATCGATACGCGAAAACGGCGTGATTCAGCCGATTATTGTGCGAAAAGTCGGCGATGTGTATGAAATTATTGCTGGTGAACGGCGTTATCGCGCATCGTCAATAGCAGGGCGTTCAACCATCCCTGCACTGGTACGGTCGGCCACGGATGAGGAAATGCTTGAGTTAGCGCTGGTCGAAAATATCCACCGCGCCAACCTGAATGCCATTGAGCGCGCCAAGGCGTATCAGAATTTTATCAAAACCTTTTCGCTCAGCCAGACCGAGGCGGCTCAAAAGCTTGGCGAGGATCGCTCGGTTGTCGCTAACTATCTGAGATTGCTCGACTTACCGCAAGATTTGCAGGATATGATAAGCTCCGATCAGCTTTCGATGGGGCATGCAAGGGCATTGTTGGCATTGCCCAGCGACGAGTTACGGCGGAAGTTGGCCAATCGGGCGATGGCAGGGCGGCTCAGCGTCCGTGAGGTCGAACGGCTGGTGCGTAAATACCTTGAAGATAAACACGAGCCGCGCGTCGAGAAAAAGGAAAAAGAATCGCACATTATAGACCTTGAAAGACAACTTCAGGCCGTCCTCGGCACGAAGGTCAACATCGAACCCAAAAAGAAAGGCCACCGCGGCCGCATCATTATCGATTATTACTCGCTGGACGACTTCGAACGTCTCACCGCGCGGATGGGACTGACCATCGCCGAGGGACTATGATTACATTTAGTGATTGTGAATACATTCACAAGACTACGGTTCTCCGCCCCCGTTGGCAATTTTTGTGGGCGTACGGCGTTACGCGCGGTAAAATGGCTTGCATAACCTTATCACGTTCAGGAGAAAACAAATGAAGACGGACACAATCAACGACGTATTGGATCGGCGTCAATTTTTGGCCGCGACGCTGACGACGGCGGCGACGGCGGCGGTAGGGCGGGCGGTTTCGGCGCCGGAATCGGCGGTCGAATCGGCGCCGGCGATGGAGCTGCCGGCGTTGCCCTTTGCGTATGATGCGCTGGAGCCGGTCATTTCGGCGCGGACGCTGGGCTTTCATTACGACAAGCATCATCGCGGCTACCTGAACAATCTGACTCGCCTGATCGCCGGCACGCCGTACGCTGAGATGCCGCTGGAACAGATCGTTTGCAGCACGGCCGGCAAGCCGGAGGCGACAGCGATTTTCAACAACGCCGCCCAGGTCTGGAACCACACCTTTTATTGGCATTCGCTCAGCCCGCAGGGCGGTGCGGACATTCCGGCTGCGCTGAAGGATAAAATCATCGCCGATTTCGGCAGTGTGGACGCCTGCACAGCGGCGCTTCAGGAGGCCGCGGTAACGCAGTTTGGCAGCGGCTGGGCGTGGTTGGTAGCCGAGCAGGGCAAGCTAAAGGTCGTCAAGACCCCCAACGCCGACACGCCTTTGACCCGCGAGGGCGTTATCCCGCTGCTGACGATCGATGTCTGGGAGCATGCGTATTATCTGGATTACCAAAACCGCCGCGCCGACTATGTCGCCGAGGTGATTAAAACGCGGCTCAACTGGTCGTTCGCTGCGCAAAATCTTCAGCGGCCTGCGGCAAAGGCGTAGGACAGCTACGGGAACAATAGCGCGGCAGCGCAAGCTGGCCGATACGTTTGATTGCCGGCAGGATGCCGGCGGTACGGAACGAGTTTGTAGTTCAAGCTTTAGCTTGTTGATGGGCGAACACATAGGTTCGCCCCTACGTACGAGGGCGCTATTTGGAAAATCGCGAGGGGTCGTTTTCGGCGGTTGGGGCGAAGGTTTTGTCGCGCGTCAGCACGCCCTTACGATAGAGCAGACCCAGCAGCCGGCGGCGCAGCGTCCGCAACGGTACAGTCAACAGCCGATGCAGCCGAATGGCCACGCTGCGGCGTTTGGACAACTGCCGCTCGCTGTCGCTCATCAAATCCGGACGCAGGCGGCGTTTGTGCTTGAGCAGATGATAATAGTCCTCGCGCTCAAACAGCTTGCGCAGCCGTTTGCAGAACGGGCGATCCAGCCGCAGCGAGATTTGAAAATCAATCAGATAGGGTTTGCCGTCGTCGCCCAGCAGGATATTGCCGCGTTTGTTAAAATCGACATAACAGACGCCCTTTTTGTGGACGTTGTGCAGCAGGCCTTTGAGGTCGTCAAAGAAGGTGTCCGGCAGGGCGGGCTTTTCGTCCAGCGATCGTCCGGCGATAAAGCGATACGCAAATCCGTTGCGGCCGTAGTCGCCCAACAGTTGCGGCACAAAACACAGCGGCTGAAGATGCGACAGCACGCGCACCTCGCGCTGTTTGAGCCATCGCCCCAGCCATGCCAACGGAAGGCCGAAAAACGGCTGTACGCGGCCGATTTTTAAGACCACTTCCTTCGGTTGCCGACCGTCGCCGCAGACATACAAACCTGTTGCGGCAAAAAAATCGTGCTTAAACGTGCGGCGCAACACAAAGTGCCGCCCCTGAATGAAGGCGTTCTGAGGCATTCCGCCCGCCCCGCAGGCGAACAAATCATTGCGTAAACGTTCCCTGAGCATTCGTCCTGTCCGCTGAATGTCCACTGTTCGGATAAAGTAGGTCAAAATCACGGCAGGGTCAAGCTAAAAACAGAGAAACCGGGCCTCCCCTCGGACACCCGGTTTCTTTAGTTTGCCAACGAATCGCGGTCTCATTAATGTTGACCGTAAGACAGACGCTCATTATTTTTAAGCTCCCGCTAAGGGTTAACCGTTCCTAATGAGCCGGCAAAGGCCTACTGTACGATCCCGAATTCCGCCGGCGAGTGGCCTGTAAACAGGCCTATTTGAGGCGGACGGCACGGTACAACCTGAGGGGACGTCCGCCAAATACATAAGTGCATTGACGTTCATAGTCCCGTAAAACCGCTGTATTCTATTGTGAATAATTCAGTTAATCGCTTATGGCTTTATCTACGTTCCGACCGAAAATTGGTTTGATGAATTTTAGATGAGCCAAAAGGGGGTAGATTATCGTTTTTTATCGAGTTTGTCGATTTGTTCGCGCAGGGCGTTGAGCAGGCCGGCCTCTTCGACGGCGGCGATTTTTTGGCCGTTGCGGTAAATAAATCCCTTGCCGCTGCTGGCACAGACGGCGATGTCGGCGTCGGCGGCTTCGCCAGGGCCGTTGACCACACAGCCCATCACCGCCACGCGCACCGGCTGATGCACCTCGGCCAGCAGCGTGCGGACATCCTGCGCCAGCCCGCGCACATCCACCGCACAGCGGCCGCACGTCGGACAGACAATCAGCTCCGGCTCGCGGCGTTCCAACAGCCCCAGCGACAGCAGGATTTCCCGTCCGAGTTTGGCCTCCTGCACCGGATCGCCGGCGATGCTGACGCGAATGGTATCGCCGATGCCCTCGGCCAGCAACGTGCCGATGGCCACCGCCGACGGCGTCTGGGCGTCCTCGAGCAATCCGGCGTGGGTTAGCCCGATGTGAATCGGATAGTCGAACGTCTCGGCAATCGCGCGGTTGACGGCGATGGTGCGGACGGTGTCGGCGCTTTTGGCGCTGAGGACGAGATTGTCAAAGCCGGCCTTCTCAAACAGCCGGACATACTGCTTCATTTCTTTGAGCATCAGCCCGACGCGCTTGTCCTGTCGGACGTCGCCGGTCTTGAGGTCGCGGATGCTGGCCTCATTGACGCCGATGCGAATGGCGGCCTTGTGCCGTTTGGCGCAGTCGATGATGCGGAGAATGTCCTTGCGGTCTTTGATATTGCCGGGGTTGAGGCGAATTTTAGCTGCGCCGGCCTCTAAGGCCTCAATCGCCCGCTCCGGCGAAAAATGAATATCGGCCACAATCGGCACGGGCGAGCGGGCGATGATGGTTTTCAGCGCATCGGTGTCGGCGCGAGTCGGCACGGCGATGCGCACCAACGCGCAGCCGGCCTGCGCAAGCCGATGCACCTGTTGGGTGCAGGCCTCGACATCCGTCGTGAAAACCTTGGTCATCGACTGCACGGCCACCGGATACCGATGCCCCAGCTTGACCGAGCCGATAACGGCTGTCTTTGTTTTGCGTCGTTTAATCATCTTTTATCCCATACAGAACAAAAGCCGCCGGATAAGATTTTATACCGCCGGCTTCCAGCCGGCTTTATTTATGCCGGCAAGATGCCGGCGGTACCCATAAAACGATTATCCATTTTTTAATTGTAGCTTGCCTGCGGTACTCAGGCAAACTAAAATGCCGACAGTTTAATGCAGCGAATCATCCTGTGGATGTTGATTGGGGCGATGACCGTTTGGCTGGTAGGGCGGCGGCTGCGGAAAGGGTCTGTAATGTCGGTAATTGGTTTTTTTCTGGCAATGGCGGCCATGGTGTATGTCGGGCTGGCCGTGATGCTGTTTGTCTTTCAGCCCAAGCTGCTGTATATGCCGTTTCGAGCGGTCGAGGTGACGCCGGCGGAGATTGGGCTTGCGTTTGAGGATGTCCGCATCGCCACGCCCGACGGCCAGACGCTGGCCGGTTGGTATATCCCCGCCACGAACGCGACCTATACTGTCCTGTTTTGTCACGGCAACGCCGGCAACATCAGCCATCGCTTGGACACGCTGGCTTTATTCCACAATTTAGGGCTGAATTGTCTGATATTTGACTATCGCGGCTACGGACAAAGCACCGGCACGCCCACCGAGGAAGGCACGATTGTCGATGCGCTGGCAGGGCGGCAGTGGCTTCTGGAAAACAAGCAAATTTCGGCTGAAAACATCATTTTTTTCGGACGTTCGCTGGGTGGGGCGGTGGCGACGCTTGCCGCGGCGCGGCTTGGCGATACCCCGCCGGCCGGATTGGTTGTCGAAAGCAGCTTTACGTCTGTGCCGGAAATGGGGGCGCATCTGTACCCGTGGCTGCCGGTGCGGTGGTTTGCGCGGTTTTGGTATGATGCCAAATCGGCCATCGGCACGGTCAATTGTCCGAAGGTCGTCATCCACAGCCCCGACGATGAGTTGGTGCCGTTTGCGATGGGCAAGCGTCTGTACGAGGCCGCACGCCTACCCAAACGCTTTTTCGAGCTGGCCGGCACCCACAACGAGGGCTTTGTCGAAAATATGCCTCTCTATCGCGCTATCTGGCAAGAGACGCTGGACTGGCTTGTCAGGCCGACGCTGTCCGATTAGAACTTGTCGTAGAAGATGCGCTCCGGCCTCATATTTTTGTCCAGCAACACCTCGGTAACTGCGTCAATCATCGGCGGCGGGCCGCACAGGAAGGCCTGCTGCGCCCGCAGGTCGTCGGGCAGGTATTTATCCACGCTCAGATGGATAAAACCGGTTTCGCCGTCCCAGTGGTCGTCGGCCTTTTCGGACAGGGCATAAATGACCTTAAAGTGCGGATGCTTTTGGGACAGCTTTTGGTACAAATCGAGGTAGAACACGTCCGCCCTTGTCCGGCAGCCGAAAAACAGCCACACGGGCTTTTTGGGGATATGTTCCAAAATCGACAAAATCAGGTTTTTCATCGGCGCCATTCCCGCGCCGCCGCCGACGCAAATCAGTTCGGTCTTGGGGTCGGTGTCCAGCTCAAACTCGCCGTAGGGGCCGGTGATAATCACCTCGTCGCCGACTTTGAGATTGTGCAGATAGGTTGACCCCTTGCCGGCCGGAATCTTGCCGCGCGCCGGATGCAGGCGGACGTTCAGTTCGATGACGTCCTTCTGGTCGATGGGCGACGAGACCGAATAAGCGCGGCTGATGGCGCCTTCCTGCGGGTCGGGGATGCTGACCTGAATGTAGTGGCCGTAGCTGTAATCCATCGTCGGCGGGTCGATAAGCTTGAATTGCAGCTCTTTGATGTCGTGCGTAACGCTGACGGTCGAAATGACTTTGGCTCTATACTGCTGTACCGAAAGCAGATGCTGCGGGATGCGCACGGACAAGGGTCTGCGGATTTTGACCTGACAGGCCAGTCGTGTGCCGTTGGCCAGCTCCTGACGGTTCAGGAAGGCCTTTTCGGTCGGCAGCACATCGGCGATCGAACTGTCCGGCAGCCGCACTTTGCAGTAGCCGCAGGTGGCCTGCCCGCCGCAGGCCGAGGGGATAAAAATCTTGTTATCGGTTAACACATTCAGCAGCGTGCTGCCGCCCTCGGCGGTCAGCGTCCGCTCGCCGTTGTTGACGTCAATCGTAAACGGGCCGGCATCGACAAAAAAACGCGCCGCAATTTCCAACACGACGCTCAGCGCCAGCAGCAAACCGCAAAATATGACGATTGAACCAATGTAGAGACTCACGGTACGCCTTTCTCCGGTAAAAAAGTTCTGTTACAACGAAATCATTCCGGCAAAGCCAATAAACGCCATCGCCATAATGCCCGTGATAATCATCACAATGCCGGTCTGTCCCAGCGCCGCCGGCACATGACTGAACCGCAGCCGCTCGCGAATGCCGGCAATGACCACAATCGCCAGCATCCAGCCCAATCCGCTGCCCAGCCCATAGGCGATGGAGCGGACAAAATCATACTGGCGGATAATCAGCAGCAGGCACGCGCCCAAAATCGCGCAGTTGACCGTAATCAGCGGCAGAAAAATCCCCAGCGCCAGATACAGCGTCTGGCTGACCTTCTCGATGACCATCTCGACAAACTGCACAAACGCGGCAATCACGGCAATAAATAGGATAAACGACAAAAACCGCAGATCGAGGCCGATCCAACTGGTTTCGGGATTGAGCAGCTTGTAGTAAATAATCCAGTTCAGCGCGGACGTGCAGGTGCAGACAAACACCACCGCCAGCCCCAGCCCGACGGCCGTTTCGACGCGCTTGCTGACGGCCAGAAACGAACACATCCCCAAAAAGTTGCTCAGCAGAATATTATTGGTAAAAATCGCCGCCAGCAGAATAACCCAAAAAGCCGGAGAGTCCATTATTTTGCCTCCTGTTTGCGAAAGGCGCCAAAGATATAAATCAATACGCCGATGGTGAAAAACGCCCCCGGCGCCATAATCATAAGCTGCGCCGGAGCGATATCGATGGGGATGCGCAGCAGATGCGGCGTGCCGGACGAGACGGGCTGCGCGCTGAGGATAATCGCCAGCGGCGTGCCGGCCAGCAGCGTGCCGGAGCCGCTCAGCTCGCGAATGACCGCCACGATAAGCAGCACGGCGCTGTAGCCCAGTCCGTTGCCCAGCCCGTCCATCATCGACGGCAGGACGCGATTTTGCAGGGCGTAGGCCTCCGCTCGTCCCATCAAAATACAGTTGGTGATAATCAAGCCGACATACGGCCCCAGCTCGCGGCTCATGTCAAACCAATACGCCTTGAGCAATTGGTCAAACACAATGACAAAAAAGGCAATCACAATCACCTCGACCATCAGCCGGATGCGCCGCGGAATAATGTTGCGCATTGCGGCAATCATGGCATTGCCCAAAATCGCCGTAAAGGTAACCGCCGCGCCCATCACGACGGCGTTGGCGACTTTGCTGGTTACGGCCAGCGCCGAGCAGACGCCCAGAATCTGGCAAAAGACGGGGTTTTCCTGAAAGATGCCCGCCCGCAGCGCCAAGCGGCCTTTTTTCAAATCGTCCTGCAAACTCGGACAGCTTGCGCACGAGCCGGTGCAGGTCTTGGGGGGTTCGATACTCATAACGATTGTCCCTTTCGGCTCTGTTGAAATCGTTCAATCGCCTGTTTCAAAATGATATTGACCGCATCGCAGGTCAGCGTTGCGCCGGTGATGCCGTGGACTTCGGTGTCGCTGAGCACGGGCTTGACGCCGGGCTTGATAATTTGCAGCACGTGGTCGGCGGCGGCGATTTTTTTGCCGACAAACTGCCGCTCAAACGCCGGCGTGCCGATTTCGCCGCCCAGCCCCGGCGTTTCGACCTGCTCATAAAACCGCACGCCGCGAATGGTCTGCCCGTCGCGCTCGACGGCAATCAGCCCTTTGATGGTGTCCCAGAGCCCTTTACCCACGGCGTCAAAGGCAATCGCCTCCAGTTGGCCGTTTTCCTGATACACATACACACCCTGCATATCGGCCGGCGTGGTTACCTTGGCGTCGTACAGCGCCAGCAGTTGAGCATCGGTCTTGCCGTCGCGGTCGGGGACGTTCAGTACCTCCAGCACGCTGCGCACCTTGACCATGCGCAGGTTTTGTTCGATGCGCCCTTTCAGGCCGGCGCTGACAGCCGTCAGCGTAACGCTGACAATCAGCGACAACACCAGCAAAAACAGCCACGTCTTAACCGTTTCCTTCACGGACGACCTCCTTTCGGGGCAGTTTGGCCGGCACGCTGCGAAGGATAAAGTGCCGATCCAGCAGCGGGGCGACCATATTCATCATCAAGACCGCGTAGGTAACGCCTTCGGGGATTGCGCCCAGCCCGCGAAACAGCACGGTCAGCGCACCGATGCCGCAGCCGTAAATTATCTTTCCCTTGTTGGAAACCGGCGAGGTAACCGGATCGGTGGCCATATAAAAGGCCGCAAACAAAATCCCGCCGGCGCCAATGCCGATAATCGGCGTTACAAACCGCATCGGCCAAACCATCGACAGCACAAACCCGACGGCCAGATAGCCGACAATGACCGCCGCCGTCGTGCGCCAACTGCTGACCTTCGTCCAGCACAGAAACAGCCCCGTCAATATAATCAGGATCGACGCGGTCTCGCAGATGCTGCCATTGGTCCAGCCGGTGTAGAGTTTCAGGGTAAAAGCGGACAGAAACTCCGGCGGTCGGCCTTGGCGCACTGCGGTATTGATGATATTCAGCGGCGTGGCCGACGTTACCGCATCGGCGGGCGCAACGATAAACGACATTAGCCCGTTGTTCCTGAACGCCTCGATCCAGCCCAGCGGTTCCACGTAGCTGCGCGCCAGATGCGCCGGCCACGACAGCGCCACAAAGCAGCGTCCCACCAGCGCGGGGTTAAAGATGTTGTGGCCGGTGCCGCCGAAGACCTCTTTGCCGAAAAACACCCCAAACGCAATGCCGACGGCAATTATCCACAGCGGCGTATTCGGCGGCAGAATCATCGGAAACAATAAGCCCGTTACCAAAAATCCCTCGTTGATTTCTTCTTTGCGGAAAATGGCAAACAGCGTCTCGACCAGTCCGCCGACGGCGTAGCTGACCGCCGTCATCAGCAGCAGACGCGGCCCGAAGGCGACCAGCCCAAACAGATACACCGGCGCCAGCGCAACGACCACCGCAATCATATAGCGTTTGATATCCACCGCGTCCCGCACCAGCGGCGCGTGTTCGGTGCGTTTGGGCAGGACAAAAAAGAATCCCTCGATGGCCTCATACAGCGGATAAAGCGGCCTCAGCGGGGCTTTATCGCCCACAAACCATTTCTCGGCGCGTGCATACCACGTGTGAAGATTCATATTCCATTGGCCTCATTTTGCAGGAGTGTTCGGCGGGCGTGGACAATCGTGTGCGACAGCTCGATTTTGCTGACGCAGCCGTACGAGCAGCTATGACATTCCACGCAGTTGAGCAGGCCGAGCTGTTCGGCCTCTTCGGTCAGCTCGTGCGTAATCAGACGATGCAGTTGATGCGGGTACAATCCGGCAGGACACGCCTCGCGGCAGAACCCGCAGCCGATGCACGGACGCTGGGAGCCGCGCAGCAGCGTGCGCGGCGTAAATACTTTCTTGCCCACCAGCCCCGACAGCACGGTGCGCGTCCACGAATGACGTTCCGTCCCCGGATGCAGCCAGCCGAGCAGTTCGGGCGTTTCGGTTTCCGGCACGACCCAGACGACGGCGTCGCCCAGCCGCAGCCCTTCCTGCGGGACGGCGCGTTTGCCGGTATATAGGCCGCCGCGCAGCAAAGCGCACCGGTCCAGACTTATATTGTGCAATAGCGGCCGCACCAATTCCCCCAATGGCGCACCCAGCGGCGCGCAAAGGGCGACGGGTTTTTGCAGCGCCGGCCCGAGAATCGAGACATACCGATGCGACCAGAAGCGCCCCTTTTCAATCGCCTCTGTCAGGGCAATCACCAACTGCGGGTCGGTCATCCAGAAATGCTCCGGCCCCAGTCCGCGCTGACTGCCCAGCAGATTGGCCAGCAGCAGCCCGTTTTCGACCGGATAGCGGATTGGCACAGTGGTAATATGCACAAACGCCTGCCCGCGCAACTGCTCGCGAATGGCCTGCCCCAGCGCGCCGCCTTCGGTCGGCATCGTCATCACGATGGGGGTGTAGCTGCCGGCCAGCTCATAGAGATATTTCAGCCCGCGGATAAACTCCGGCAGGTGCTTGCGGATAATAATCGAGCCGGGAATCTGACCCGGTTCGGCAAAAACGCAGCGGACGATAATTTCGCTGGGCATATCGTCCAGCGCAGGCGGGGTCATTTGCATCCCTTGCTGAATGCTGTCCCAAATCCCCATCCGGCGTACAAATTGCCGGTTTTGTTCGGTCGATTTGCCCCATTGCGGCGACGGCAGGATTTTATCAGACGACTGAGCCGCTGCGGCAATTTCGATATAGCCGGGCGCCTTGCGTTTGTCCGGCACAACGGTTTGAATGGTGCCGCTGCACGGGCAGTACAGTTGGGTTTGTTCGCCCTCGGCCAGCAGTGTGCCGGTCTGGACGGCTTGGCCGGTCTGGACGTGCAGGCGGGTCAGCCGCTGGCGGTTCTGACGCAGCGACAGGTTGAGCGTGCGCATCCATCCGCACGTTTCCGGCGCGCCAAACGTCGGCTTGGCAAATTGAACCGCCAACCCGCCGGACAGCTTCAACTGACCGGCAACTCCCTGTCGATACGCGGCGATTCCCTGACTTCTTTGTGCTATAGGCATTGTCGAAATCTCAAATAACGCACTTAAAAACCGGTGATGGTTCCCACAATTCTGCGGAATTATGTGGAATTATACAGAAAAGAGGGATCAATAAAAGCGTCTATTTTGCTATTTTTGTTCACTATGATGCTTGCTGCGGTCGGAAAACACAAAGAGCGTTGCCTTAGCCGTCAAGACAACGCTCTTTTGCAGTTCCCCTGCCGGATGCTCCATGTGCCGCCTTGTTGTCTGCCTTCTGCTGTATTTTCGCCGCTATTATCAAGGACGCCTCAGACGGCAGGGGTGTTGATTGAAATTTTTAAGAATTTTTGGGTTTGTTTGTGTGTTCGGCGTATGATAAGATACATAACAGAGAACAACCCTTACTCTTACAAGGAGATAGACTATGTGTGATACTTGTGGTTGCGGCGAAAAGACCTTTAAGGCCAAGGTGGCCGAGGTTATTGACACCATCCGTCCGATGCTTCAAAACGACGGCGGCGATATCGAACTGGTCAGCGTGGAGTCCGATAAAACCGTTAAAGTGCGTCTGCAAGGCGCTTGTCGGGGTTGCCCCGGCGCCAAAATGACGCTCAAAATGGGCGTCGAACGAATGCTCAAGCAAAAGCTCAGCGATGTCAAAGAAGTGGTGGCTGTCGATTAGGCCGCCATACCGTTTCAACTGTCAAACAAGCCTGTCGGTAAGTTTCCTTTCCGGCGGGCTTATTTTTTTTAAGCTAATAATAATTTAGGGAAAACAGATAAATTAGTTAAGTCCTAACGCCCGTTTGCCGTTTCTTTCAAGGTTTCCTATCTTATAGATGGGGGTGTAAGTCCATCATCTGATAGGAGTTGACGCTTTGAAGGGACAAAAAATGGCAATCTTATCGGACAGGCGGCTGGTTGCCGCGGGATTGATGCTGGCGTTTTTGCTGGGCGGCACGGCGGCGGGCAAAGTTGACGGACAAACCCTATCGACAAAGACGCTTCGGACAATGGCGCGGGCGTATATGGCCTACGGCCAGTACGACAAGGCGCAGGCGCTGGCCGAGAAGGCCGCCATCCAGTCGCAAAAAGGCCAAGTCGAACTGGGCGAGCAGGCGTTGTGTTTGATTGATTTGGGGACGGTGTACAGCTATCAAGATATGCTCGACGACGCGGCGGTAATGCTGGCCGAGGGCGTCAGACTCCAGCAGCAGGCCATCGGCGCCGATCATCCTTACACCGCCCATACCTTGCGGATGCTCAGCGATGTCTATCGCCGGCAGGGCAACTTGTCGGCCGCGGAGGATGCGCTGGGGCAGGCGTTTGCGGTGATGTTGGCCGATACATCGATTCAGAGCCGCCAGATGACGCCGTTTCTGATGGCCGCTGCGCAGCTTTGCGCCGCACAAGGCCGCTACGAAGCCGCATGTATGACGTTTCAGGTTGCCGAGCAAATGGCGATCGCCGCTTACGGCGCGACGCATCTTTATACCGCACAGGTGATGCAGGGTGCTGCCGAGGCCGCGATGGCCTGCGGAAACCTGGACTACGCCCAAGAGCAGATCGAACGGTCCGTTCAGATTCAGGAGCGATACTGGTCGAACAACCCCGCGATGCTGATTGGCGGCTGGCTGAGCAAGGCGCGCATCAGCCGTGCCTGCGGTGCGCTGGGCGAATCGGAACTGTATTTGCGAAAGGCGATTGCCGCCGCCCAGCAGGGACGCAATGTCGTTGCGCTGGCCGGTGTGTATAAGCAGGTCAACGCCATCCGCGCCGAAACGCTGTACACCGCCGCCGTGCAATAATGTTTGTAGTTCAAGCTTTAGCTTGTTGATGGGCGAACACACAGGTTCGCCCCTACGATGCACGCTGAAGCGTGAACTACGAACAGTGGTGGGCATAGCCCACCCTATCGGGGCTAACCTCCAACCTCTAACCTCTATCTTCTGTCTTCTGACCTCTGACCTCTGTCCTCTGTCCTCTGACCTCTGTCTTTTGATTTCTGTCCTTTTCCCTTTTACTGAAGTTTTGCATTTTTAAGGTAACGCCAATTGGAACTTAATACGACCGAAATCCCAGTTATCGCATTCGATGCGTTCGATGACCCACTCAATGGTGTCGCTGA
>Ga0308414_1000931_pt1 | contig 19087 bp, 16 predicted proteins | sample HotsprSampleOS50_FD_205667 | JGI IMG/M metagenome (GOLD analysis project Ga0308414, IMG submission 205667) | Hot spring phototrophic mat microbial communities from Octopus Spring, Yellowstone National Park, Wyoming, United States - 20090730_OS50 ...
TGACCTACTCTCCCACACACTCCCGTGTGCAGTACCATCGGCGTTCCTGGGCTTAACTTCTCTGTTCGGAATGGGAAGAGGTGTTTCCCCAGGACAATAACCACCAAAATTAAAACTCAAAAAAAAAGATTGAAAGAGTAGAGCCAAAATATAGAGAATCAAATCTGTGTATCAAAATTTAATGGTTAAGTCGCACGACCTATTAGTACTGCTCGGCTGAATGGATTACTCCACTTACACCTGCAGCCTATCAACCTCGTAATCTACAAGGGGTCTTAAGTCCTGATAAATCAGGAGGGATACCTAATCTTGAAGCGTGCTTCGCGCTTAGATGCTTTCAGCGCTTATCACAACCGCACATAGCTACCCAGCGATGCCACTGGCGTGACAACTGGTACACTAGAGGTGCGTTCACTTCGGTCCTCTCGTACTAGAAGCGACCCTTCTCAAGTATCCTGCGCCCGCATAGGATAGGGACCGAACTGTCTCACGACGTTCTGAACCCAGCTCACGTACCGCTTTAATTGGCGAACAGCCAAACCCTTGGGACCTTCTTCAGCCCCAGGATGCGATGAGCCGACATCGAGGTGCCAAACCTTACCGTCGATATGAACTCTTGGGTAAGATCAGCCTGTTATCCCCGGCGTACCTTTTATCCTTTGAGCGACGGCACTTCCACTCGCTACCGTCGGATCACTAAGTCCTGCTTTCGCACCTGCTCGACTTGTAAGTCTCGCAGTCAAGCTCCCTTGTGCCTTTACACTCGACGCATGATTACCAACCATGCTGAGGGAACCATTGAGAGCCTCCGTTACATTTTAGGAGGCGACCGCCCCAGTCAAACTACCCGCCTAACACTGTTCCTGATCCTGATTCAAGGACCGAGGTTAGAATCCAAATAAAACAAGGGTGGTATTTCACCGTTGACTCCACCGAGACTAGCGTCCCGGCTTCATAGTCTCCCACCTATGCTACACATGCTTTACCCGAACCCAATGCTAGGGTGCAGTAAAGGTGCACGGGGTCTTTCCGTCCATATGCGGGTAACCGGCGTCTTCACCGGTACCACAATTTCACCGAGCCCGTGGTTGAGACAGTGCCCAAATCGTTACACCATTCGTGCAGGTCGGAACTTACCCGACAAGGAATTTCGCTACCTTAGGACCGTTATAGTTACGGCCGCCGTTTACTGGGGCTTCGATTCAAAGCTTCTCCGCCAAAGGCAGATGACCTCTCCTCTTAACCTTCCAGCACCGGGCAGGTGTCAGTCCCTATACATCGTCTTAATTGACTTCGCAGAGACATGTGTTTTTGTTAAACAGTCGCTTGGGCCATTTCACTGCGGCCTCTTTCGGCTAAATTTGTGCAATCTCACCTACCGGAGGCACCCCTTCTCCCGAAGTTACGGGGTTAATTTGCCGAGTTCCTTAACCACGGCTCACTCGAGCACCTTAGAATACTCTTCCCGTCTACCTGTGTCGGTTTGCGGTACGATCTGATGACTTTCTCCCATACGAAGATTTTCTCGTCAGCATGATTAGGATCAGTTTGTGTCCAAAGGACTCCCGTTCGCCTCTCGGTTTAACAGAATTGCGGATTTGCCTACAATTCCACCCTACCAGCTTAGACCACCTAATCCACCAGGTGGCTGATCTTTCACTCCTGCGTCCCTCCTTATGGTCAAACGAAAATCACCAGGTACAGGAATTTTAACCTGTTTTCCATCACCTACGCCTTTCAGCCTCGGCTTAGGATTCGACTAACCCTGAGATGACTAACATTGCTCAGGAAACCTTAGACTTTCGGTGCCCCGATTTCTCATCGGGGTTATCGTTACTTATGCCTACATTTGCTTTTCTATACACTCCAGTCTGGCTCACACCAGGCCTTCACTGTCTATAGAATGTTCCCCTACCAGTTCCGCCAAAGGCGGAAATCCAAAACTTCGGCAAGCAGTTTAAGTCCCGTGTATTGTCGACGCTGAGTCGCTTGACTAGTGAGCTATTACGCACTCTTTAAATGAATGGCTGCTTCTAAGCCAACATCCTAGTTGTCTGAGCAACTCAACATCCTTTCTCTGTTAACTGCTATTTGGGGGCCTTAGTTGTTGGTCTGGGTTGTTTCCCTTTTGGCCACGAAGCTTATCCCTCGTAGCCTGACTCCCGAGAAACATATAAATGGAATTCGGAGTTTGTCTGGGTTTGGTACCGTTGTGACAGCCCTAGCCCAATCAGTGCTCTACCTCCATTATACTTTGACTCGAGGCTAGCCCTAAAGCTATTTCGGGGAATACGAGCTATTTCCGAGTTTGATTGGCCTTTCACTCCTACCCTCACCTCATCCAAGCGGTTTTCAACCCACATTAGTTCGGACCTCCACCCCGTTTTATCGGGGCTTCATCCTGGACAAGGGTAGATCACCCGGTTTCGCGTCTACCGCATGTTACTTCAATCGCCCAGTTAGGACTTGCTTTCGCTACGGCTCCTCCGCTAAGCGGATTAACCTTGCAACATACGAGTAACTCGTAGGCTCATTATCCAGAAGGCACGCCGTCATCCGCCTAAGGCGGACTCCGACCGTTTGTAAGCATATGGTTTCAGGTACTATTTCACTCTCCTAATAGGAGTTCTTTTCACCTTTCCCTCACGGTACTATGCGCTATCGGTTACGAGAGAGTTTTTAGCCTTATGGCGTGGTTGCCACAGATTCCCACAGACTTCCACTTATTCCGTGGTACTTGGGAGACTATTCCAAAGAGACATAATATTTTCACCTACAGGACTATCACCTTGTATCGTTAACCTTTCCAGGTTATTCGGCTAATACTATGTTTTTTGACTCTCCGGCCTATCAGCAATTCGGCCTGAATAATTCCCACTACCCCGCTAACGCAACAGTTGCTGCTTTGAACACGTTAGTCGGTTTTGGCTGTTTCCTTTTCGCTCGCCACTACTAAGGAAATCGCTTTGCTTTCTTTTCCTCCAGGTACTTAGATGTTTCAGTTCCCTGGGTTTCCTTCAACTAACCTATGGATTCAGTTAGTGATGACTCAACATTACTTGAGTCGGGTTGCCCCATTCGGAGATCTGCGGATCACAGGTTATTTCCACCTAACCGCAGCTTATCGCAGGTAGTCGCGTCCTTCATCGGCTTCTCGTACCAAGGCATCCACCATATGCCCTTAGTAACTTAACCAAAATTTTTATACACAGATAGATTTGTGCTCTCTATCTATTTTCTAATTGAAAAGTTTTTTGGCTCAGTATCCATCAAATGACGGATTACTCTTTCAGTCTGTCAAAGAACAAAATTTATGTGGAGCTAATCGGGGTCGAACCGATAACCTCCGCCTTGCAAGGGCGGCGCTCTAGCCAATTGAGCTATAGCCCCAAAAATCAAAAAGATTTCTGGGTGAATTTTAACACGCCCAGATAGTGGGCCTGAGTAGAATTGAACTACTGACCTCACGCTTATCAGGCGTGCGCTCTAACCATCTGAGCTACAGGCCCAGTTTTCTTAAGCCAGAAGCTCAAGATATAGCACAAAATCAAAAGAACAAAAATTGATAGAGTGAAAAAGCCACCACAAAAATACTCTTAGAAAGGAGGTGATCCAGCCGCACCTTCCGGTACGGCTACCTTGTTACGACTTAGCCCCAGTCACCGGTTTTACCTTAAACAGCTCCCTCTCCGCGAGAGGAGTTAGGATACTGGCTTCGGGTACCCCCGGCTTCCATGGCTTGACGGGCGGTGTGTACAAGGCCCGGGAACGTATTCACCGCGGCGTGCTGATCCGCGATTACTAGCAATTCCAGCTTCATGGAGTCGGGTTTCAGACTCCAATCCGAACTGGGGGTGCCTTTAGGGGATTGGCTAAACCTCGCGGTCTTGCAACCCATTGTAACACCCATTGTAGCACGTGTGTAGCCCTAGGCGTAAGGGCCATGCGGACTTGACGTCATCCCCACCTTCCTCACTACTTGCGTAGGCAGTCCCATTAGAGTGCTCAGCATAACCTGATGGCAACTAATGGTAGGGGTTGCGCTCGTTGCGGGACTTAACCCAACACCTCACGGCACGAGCTGACGACAGCCATGCAGCACCTGTACAAGCGCCATTGCTGGAGGGGTACTTTCATACCCTGTCGCTTGCCTTTCAAGCCCAGGTAAGGTTCTTCGCGTTGCATCGAATTAAACCACATGCTCCACTGCTTGTGCGGGCCCCCGTCAATTCCTTTGAGTTTCAACCTTGCGATCGTACTCCCCAGGTGGAATACTTAATGCGTTAGCTGCGGCGCTGATCAAAAAGAACAACACCTAGTATTCATCGTTTAGGGCGTGGACTACCAGGGTATCTAATCCTGTTTGCTCCCCACGCTTTCGCGCCTGAGCGTCAGTAACGGACCAAGAGACCGCCTTCGCTACTGGTGTTCTTCCAGATATCTACGCATTTCACCGCTACACCTGGAATTCCGTCTCTCTCTTCCGCACTCAAGATTAACAGTTTCAAAGGCAGTTCTACAGTTAAGCTGTAGTATTTCACCTCTGACTTGCTAACCCGCCTACGCGCCCTTTACACCCAGTAAATCCGGACAACGCTTGCCCCCTACGTATTACCGCGGCTGCTGGCACGTAGTTAGCCGGGGCTTCCTCTAAGAGTACAGTCAAGTCCCGATGCTATCGGGATTTTTCGTCCTCTTCAACAGGAGTTTACAATCTAACGACCTTCATCCTCCACGCGGCGTTGCTGGGTCACCCTTGCGGGCATTGCCCAATATTCCTCACTGCTGCCTCCCGTAGGAGTCTGGACCGTGTCTCAGTTCCAGTGTGGCTGATCATCCTCTCAGACCAGCTACCGATCGTTGCCTTGGTAAGCCGTTACCTTACCAACTAGCTAATCGGACGCAAGCTCATTTTTAGGCGTTACGAGAACTTTAACAACATCACCATGCGGTGCCGCTGCATCATCCGGTATTAGCTCCGATTTCTCGGAGTTATTCCAGACCTAAATGTAGATTGCTTACGTGTTACTCACCCGTGCGCCACTGTCCCAGGATATTGCTACCCTGTTTTCGTAGACTTGCATGTGTTAAGCACGCCGCCAGCGTTCGTCCTGAGCCAGGATCAAACTCTCCGTAGTAAAGTTTTAAACCTGTGTATTTTTCTTTGTGGAATTGACTGGCTTTAATTTTCACTCTATCAAAGAACAAATTTATACCTTCTTAAAAGAAGGGCTTCAAATATATGTAAGTTTTGTTTATCTGTCAAGAAAATTTAAAAGATTTTTATTATAAAACTTATTTTGACCATTGCTGTCCAAAATAAACTTAAACCTTATCAATAAACTCTGATTTTAGCTCAAAATAAAATGAAATAAATTCATTTTTATTTGAATCCCTTATAAAAATATATTACTCTCTTATTATTAGCAGATTTTAATTAAATTTAGCTAAAGCCCATAATATCTTTGTCTTCAGAATATCAAACAGTTGGATAACTCCAACTGCAATAGATACAAATAATCTAATCATCATTTATTGTAGTTCATTTCAGTGAACTGAAAAAAATAAGAATCAGGTGCAGGCTTTAGCCAAATAAATATATTTATTTTTGATAGATGTGGTTTTTTAACAAAGTGTGAAGATTTATTGGGAAAGCCCTACAAGTTTGAATTATTTTTGTTAAAAGATTCTTAAATTTTTAGTTATTTGTCTATGAAAATATTCAGGAGATATATTGTTAGAAAAATAATAAATGGAATTAAGATTAAAGCTTGACTTAATTCTTTTAATATTTTTAGCAGTAAAATTCTTTTATGTTTTTTGAATCTAATTTCCGGTGGAGGCAATATATAGTCACCTTTATGAATATCCCAATTTCCGTACCTTGAAGATAAATCCACTTGTTTTTCTTTATTTACCTTTTCTTCTCTAAGACTTATTTCAGCATTTTCGACTTTTGTTTGATCCGATTTCGTTGAAAGTTCAGACCAATCATTTTCAACTTTTAAACATTTAAGATATGGATTTGTTAAATTCCAATTCCAATAATCTGATGATAATTCAAATTTTAAATTATAATAATTCTTTAAATGGTTATAATTCTCATAAATTCTGAATTCAATATTATCTAAACCGACTTCCGAACTTAACTTAAATAGATCTAATTTGTTTTCCATATAATTCCTAAAATTGATAGAATTAAAATTATCTTAAAAATTGTAATAAGACTTGGCTTAAATTCAAAAATCTCTAGGACATTGCTTATGCTTCCATTTGAAAGAATTGAATCTCGATGCTTTGCAAAGATAAGTACTTTAAAAGTATTAAAAATTATGTAACTATCAAGGAGAAAACCTTTTTCTTTTTCGTAATATTCATCAACGAAAATAAGATATTCTACTTCTAAATCTAAATTTTTTGTTGTTTGCCATAAACCAGTAAGTCCAGGTTTAGATTTAATTAGACTTCTTCTACTATGATGTTCAGGGTATCTACGCGCTATTTCTTCAAGATCTTCTAAAGATAAAGGTCGTGGACCGACAATGCTCATCTCACCTTTTATAATATTAAAGAGCTGTGGCAATTCATCTAAACCTGTTTTTCGTAAAAATTTTCCAAATTGACTTACTTTATCTTCAAGATAAGGTTTGAATAAAATATTTCCCCCCAAAATTATTGAATTAGCTTCTTCTTTAAGTGTTCTAAATTTATAAATATTGAATTTTCTTGAAGATAAACTTAATGCACGTAACTGAATAAAAATCGGAGATTTTTTAGTATCAATAAAAACTAAAAATGCAATTAAAATTAAAAGAGGAGAAAGCAAAACAATAAGGAAAACAGATATAACTAAATCAGTGATTCTCTTAATAAAAGGGAAAATATATTGAGAATAAAAACCAATCATAAATTATTTCTTTTGATTTTTTGTAGCTAAATTAAATCGTTAAACAATCAAAGTAATTAAAAATATTGAGAGAATCTTTTACTTGATTAACTAATATATCACTAGGGATAAATAACAGATATTTCTTAACAAAATTTTTTTCAGTTTGTTATAAACACTGTTGCCAAAAATAAACTATTCTTTAATTTATGCAAATAATTTGATTACCATTTAATTTAATTTGACATTAATTTTTGATAATAATCACTGAACAAAAAAGCTGGACTTAAAGTTTAGGTCATATGACAAACATTAGAAATATTTTTTGGTGATTCAAAAACTATTTAAAGAATTTCTTTCTTATTAAAATAATTACAGCTTTAATAATTCTTTGTATAAAGTATGTTGATTTCTGTTTTATAATTTCATTTTGACTCAAATAATTTTCCTCAAAAACTTAAAAAACTCTCTTATATTTGCTAAAAACAAATCAACATTTATGAATATAAAGTCATTATTTCAAACAGAATTCCCAAATCTTAATTTTCTTAAACGTGGTAAAGTGAGAGATATTTATGATTTAGGAGATAATTTATTAATTGTTTCAACTGATAGAATTTCGGCTTATGATGTAATTATGGAACAAGGTATTCCTCTCAAAGGATTTATACTTACAAAAATTTCTGAGTTCTGGTTCAATTTGACTAAGGATATTGTTGAAAATCATCTCGTCTCAACTAATGTAAATGATTATCCAGAAATTTGTTTTCAATATAGCGAGTTACTCAAAAACAGAAGTATGTTAGTGAAAAAAACTAAAGTAATTCCAATTGAATGTGTCGTGCGTGGATTTATTTCAGGTTCTGCGTGGAGTGACTATCTAAAAACAGGTGAAGTTTGTGGTATAAAATTATCAACTGGGATGAAAGAATCTCAAAAGCTTGAGCAGCCTATTTTTACTCCCGCAACAAAAGAAGAATTAGGAAAACATGATGAAAATATTTCTGAAGAAAAAGCATCTGAATTAGTTGGTAAAGAAGTCATAAACGAAATTAAAGAACTCTCAATTAAAATTTATAAACGTGCTTATGAATATGCTTTGAATAAAGGGATTATAATTGCTGATACTAAAATGGAATTCGGAATTATTGATAATAAAATAATTTTGATTGATGAATTACTAACTCCTGATTCGAGCAGATTCTGGGATTTAAAAAAGTATCAGGTTGGAAAATCTCAAGAAAGTTTTGATAAGCAATTCCTAAGAGATTATTTAAACTCAATAAATTTCAACAGACAACCTCCTGCTCCTGATTTACCTGAAGAAATAATTATAAACACGAGTAAAAAATATCAGCAAGCACTTGAAATTCTGACAGGAAAATCAATCTATGAATATCTTTCCTAAACAAATCAAATTGTCAGAACAGAAAGATAAGTTATTAATAATCTGGAACGATGATTCAGTAAATTCAATTTCTCTGATGACACTACGAAAACTTTGTCCTTGTGCAACCTGCTTAACTGAAAAAGAAAATCAAAGCCCATCTTATATTCCGCTTTTTTCTGAAAATCAAATTAAAATAAGTTCGTTAAAACAAGTTGGTAATTATGCAATCTCTGTAACTTGGCAGGATGGACATAATACTGGTATTTACGAATTTCCTTTTCTGAAATTAATTTGCGAGAAAACGGATTAGAAATGATTTTACCAAATCAGTTAACTATATTCAGAATAATTTTAACACCAATTTTTTTAGTGTTATTCTTATCAAAAAATTCTACTCTGATTCAAATTTCATTTCTGATCTTCATTATCGCTGCGATAACTGATTGGTATGACGGCTGGCTGGCAAGAAAATTTAATTATATTACCGATTGGGGAAAATTTTGGGATCCACTTGCTGATAAAATTTTAACTTCTGCTTGCTTTTTGGGATTTGTTTTTGTTGGAATCTTACCGCTATGGATGGTTTTACTTGTTATCCTTCGAGATTTAATTATAACTTTACTTCGTGTTTGGGCTGACAATCAAGGCATTGCTTTTAAAACTACCTACTATGCTAAATGGAAAACTTTACTTCAGATGATATTTTTATATTATCTTCTTGTCGGATATGTTTTGCAAAATACTCCCTACTTTGTAACTCATTTCAATTATTATATCGGTCTGATGATGAATAATAATTTGATTCTAATTGTTATGATAATTATTACGATTATAACAGTACACTCAGGAATTAGTTATCTTAAAGTCAATTCTCAACTAATTAAAAAATTTTTCAATGAAACAGATAAACTGGTTTGAAAAAATTGTAGGCTCAGGTTTATACACTGGTTATATTCCTTTTGCTTCAGGAACCTTTGGTAGCTTAGTTGCAATGCTAATTTACTTTATGCTGCCTAAATCAGAAGATTACAAAGTGTTACTTTTTATAATAATTTTGTTTTCAATTTTAGGAATAATTATTTCAGGTAAATTCGAAAAGGTTTATGGAAAAGACCCGGCAGAATGTACTATTGATGAGTGGGTTGGCACCTGGATATCTTTCCTTGGTTTGCCGAAAGATTTTCTCTGGATTATCTCTGCTTTCATTCTTTGGAGGGCGCTTGATATTATTAAACCATTCCCAGCCAGAAAATCTGAAAATCTGAAAGGTGGCTGGGGAATTATGACTGACGATATTATATCTGGTTTTTACACATTTTTAATTATGCAAATTATTTTCAATTTAATTAGCAGGACTTAATGCTATGAAAGCATATTTAATTTCAATTGGTGATGAATTACTTTTAGGACAAACTGTAAACACAAATGTAGCGTTTATTGGTTCAGCTCTGGCTGATATTAATATTGAAGTAATAAAATCAAATGTTGTTGGCGATAATTCAATCTCGATTATTAACGAGTTTAAACTTGCATTTGAAAATGCTGATTTGATTATAACTACAGGTGGTTTAGGACCTACTCACGATGATGTTACCAGCAGTTGTGTTACTGAGTTTTTCAATACAGAACTTGTTTTAGATGAAAAAATTTTAGAAGATATTAAGCAATTTTTTGAATCTCGTGGAAGAGAATTAACAGATCTAAACAGACAACAGGCACTTATCCCTAAAATTTCAACTCCAATCAGAAATTCAAAAGGAACAGCTCCAGGCTTTTGGATTGAAAAGGATGGCAAAATTTTTGTCGTACTTCCTGGTGTTCCTGCTGAGATGAGAGAAATGATGAGGAATTATGTTATCCCGGAATTAAAAATCAGAAACACTTCGTTGATTAAAACTCAAAGATTGATTTTACAAACTACCGGAATAGCTGAATCAATGCTTTTTGATAAACTTGGAAATCTTGATGAAATTTTAGGCAATGCGAAATTAGCTTTCTTACCTAATCAATATGGAGTAAAACTTAGAATTACTGCTCAATCTGAAAGTGAAAGCGAATGTGCCAATAAACTTTTTGAAATAGAACAAAAAATCAGAGCAAAAGTTGGCAGGTTTATTTATGCCAGAGGCGAAGAGTTATTAGAAGAAACCATTGGAAAAATTCTAACAGAAAGAAATTTAAGAATTGCAGTTGCAGAGTCTTGCACAGGCGGTTTTATTACAAGCAGAATTACGGATATTTCTGGCAGCAGTAATTATTTTGAGCGAGGTGTTGTTGCTTATAGTAACGCTGCAAAAGTTGAAATACTTAAAGTCAGTGAAGATACTTTACAAAAATTCGGAGCAGTATCTCAAGAAGTTGCAATGCAAATGGCAGAGGGTGTTCGTGCAATCAGTGGCGCAGATATCGGAATTTCTACAACCGGGATTTTAGGACCGACAGGTGCGACTTTCTACAAATCTGTTGGATTAGTTTATATCGGCTACTGTGATGAAAAGATATGCTATGCAAAAAAATTCCTTTTTGGAAATGATAGAATTATAAATAAACAACGAGCCTCTCAAGCCGCTTTGGAAATGCTAAGAAGAAATTTGTTAAGAATTCCAGATGAAGATTAGAACTTTTATTGCTGTTGATATTCCAAGTTATGCAATTGATAAAACATTTGAAATCATATTCTCTGTAATTGATAATAAAAAAATTAAATGGCAGTCAAAAGACAAAATTCATCTCACTCTTAAATTCATCGGAGATTTTGAACAGAAACTGATTCCTGAATTAGTTGAAAAACTAAATTTCTTAAATGATTTACAAACTCAGAAAATCGAACTAAATAAATTCGGATTTTTTTTCACCAATAAATCACCAAGAGTATTTTGGATAAAACCAGTTATTTCTGAAGAGCTTATAAAAATTGTTGATGAAATTGAAAATGTACTACTTCAATATGGCATTCCGAAAGAGAAAAGGAAATTTAGTCCGCATTTGACTTTGCTTAGAATAAAAAACGATGAAAAAGTTGACTTCTTAAATAAACTAATTAAACTTAAATTTGAACCAATAGTTTTTGAATCCAATTTAATAACTTTATATAAAAGTGATTTACATCCTTCAGGAGCTATTTACAATTCTTTACATAAATTTCAATTGAAAAAAATGGAGTTAATATGACTACAGACAGAGAGCAAAAATTAAAAATAATTGAAGACGCAATTTCCAGCATAGAAAAAACCTACGGAAAAGGCACAATAATGAAATTGGGTGATGGAATTATCAATGACATTGAAGCAATTCCAACTGGCGCACTTTCATTAGATATAGCATTGGGAATTGGCGGAATTCCAAGAGGAAGAATAACAGAAATTTTCGGACCCGAATCAAGCGGTAAAACAACACTTTGTCTGCACATTATTGCTGAAGCACAAAAGATGGGCGGACTTGCAGCATTCATTGATGCTGAACACGCTTTGGATGTAAACTATGCTAAAATGCTTGGAGTTGATACTTCTAATCTTCTTATTTCTCAACCTGATTTTGGTGAGCAAGCACTTGAAATTACAGATACACTTGTAAGAAGTAATGCACTTGATGTAATTGTGATTGATTCTGTTGCAGCATTGGTGCCACGTTCTGAAATCGAAGGTGAAATGGGCGATGCAACTATGGCTGTGCAAGCAAGATTGATGTCTCAGGCATTAAGAAAACTTACTGCTGCAATTTCCAAATCAAAAACTGCAGTAATTTTTATTAATCAATTGAGAAGCAAAATTGGTGTAATGTTCGGAAATCCTGAAACAACAACTGGCGGAAACGCTCTTAAATTTTATGCTTCTGTTAGAATTGATATTAGAAAAATTGCAGCAATAAAAGAAGGTGAAGATGTTATCGGCAATAGAACAAAAGTTAAAATTGTTAAAAGCAAAGTCGCTCCTCCTTTCAAACAAGTGGAATTTGATATTCTCTATAACGAAGGAATTTCCAAAACAGGAGACTTAATTGATTTAGGAACTGAAGTTGGTGTGATTAAAAAAGGCGGTGCTTGGTTTACTTTCGGTGAAGATAGAATTCAAGGGCGTGAACAATTCAGACAGAAGCTAATTGAAAATCAGGAACTTTATAAAAAACTTGAATTCGAAATCAAAACAAAATTAGGTTTAATAAAAAATCCGACTGCTCAACAGGAAGAGATCTTGGAAGAAAAATCTAAGACTAAAAAAAATTCTAAATAATTTTAATGAAAATTATTCAGATAGTAAATAAAGATGAGAAAAAAGTATTTGTTCATTTAGACAATGATGAAAAAATTGTTCTCAGTAAAGATATTGTTTATCAAAATGGATTAAGAAAATCTGATGAGATATCAGATGAACTATTAAATAATCTTTTAGAACAAGAAAAAAAATTAAACCTTAAACTAAAAGCACTTTCATTATTAGGCAGACGAGCTCATTCGAAAAGAGAACTTTTCAACAAACTAAGGAGGCATTCTTCAGATACGAAATTGATTGAAGAGTGCCTTTCTGATTTAGAACAAAAAGGACTTATAGATGATAAAATTTTTGCCACACTTTATATCCAAGATAAAATTCGTTGGAAAAAGTGGGGCAGACCGAAAATAAAAGTGGAGCTATTCAAACGAGGAATTACTAAAGAAATTATTAATGAAGTTATAGAAAATTTTTTTGATTCTAACCTCGAAAAAGAAAAGATATTAGAACTTGTCAGAAAAAAATTAAATCAGTTTAAAGGCATAATAGCTGATAAAAAAATTATTTATCAGAAGTTGATGTATTATTTAGTATCAAAAGGATACGATATTGAATTAGTTATTGAAATCTTAAAAAAGGAAATAAATTTTGATGAAGAGACATCAATTTAATTTTTCAAAATTCTATCCTTCAATTTGATCAATATACTCTTGATACCTTCATTATCCACTGTTTTAATTGCCTCGTCCAATGAAAACCATTTACGTTTTCTCAAATTTTTTTCAGGATAATCATCCATCTGTTCGATAACCTTCATCAAGTAAACTCTAACTAATTTCTTGTTATTGTTTTTACCATTTATAAACTCACCGATTTCTTCAGTTTCATTAGAACCTGTTATTCCGGCTTCTTCAAATGCTTCTTTTTTGGCAGATTCAAAAGGCGTTAAACTGTATTCTACATATCCTTTTGGAAGTATCCATTTTTTCTTTTTGATTGATGTAACTAAAAGAACTTCCATTTCGTTTTCATTCAAACGATAAGGAACAACTGCAGATTGAATGGATTCAATTAACATAATTTTGATTAACTTTAAATATTAAAAAAATAACTTGGCAAAAATATCTGAATGAAAGTTACTGATGAAAATTTTTGAGAATTTTTCTTTAAAAAATTTTAATACCTTTGGTCTTGACCACAAATGTAAAATCTTCATAGAAATTGAATACCCCGAAGAAATTTACTCAATCAATAAAAAATTTAAAGTTTCTGAATCAAAATTCTTAGTATTGGGCGAAGGTAGTAATATCCTTATTACAAAAGATTTTGATGGATTTGTACTTCATCCACAATTCAAAAAAATTATTCAAACCAGAGAAGATAAAAACAATATTTATTTTGAAGTTGAAGCTGGAGTTAATTGGGATGAATTTGTAAGATTTTCTTTAAGTAAAAATTTGGGCGGCATCGAAAATTTAATTTCAATTCCAGGATTGGTCGGAGCAGCTCCAATTCAAAATATCGGTGCTTATGGACAGGAAATAAAAGATGTAATTGAATTGATTAATTTTTTTGATTTCAGTGATAACGTTTTTAAAACTTACTTAAACCAAAAGTGTAAGTTTGAATACCGCAACTCAATATTTAAACAAGAATTAAAAAACAAAATCTTGATTACTTCGATTGAACTGAAATTGCACAAAAATCCGAAACCAAATATTGATTATACGGATGTAAAAAATGAATTAAGAAAGATGGAAATTGAAAATCCAACAATTCAACAGGTTAGTGAAATCATTTCTAAAATCAGAGAAATCAAATTACCATCTCCCAAAGAAATAGGTAATGCAGGAAGTTTCTTTAAGAATCCAATCTTAGACATTAAAAAACTTGAAACAATCAGAAAAAACTTTGGAGAGGTTCCGTTCTTTAAATTGAATGAAACTTCAGTTAAAATTCCCGCTGCTTGGTTAATCGAGAAAATTGGATATAAAGGGAAATCAAAAGGCAACGTAGGAACTTATCATAAACAACCTTTAGTCTTAATTAACTTAGGCAACGCCACTGGAGAAGAAATCTTGAATTTTGCCAACGAAATAAAAGATAAAGTTTTCAGCGTATTCAATATTGAATTAGAAACTGAAGTAAATATTTTATGAGGAAAGATTTGATTTTTTTGATTGGTTTTATGACTGCTGGCAAAAGCACAATTGGTAAAATTCTTGCTAACACTATTGGTTGGAATTTTATTGACCTCGATGTGGAAATCGAAAGAATAGAAAAAAAATCTGTAATCAAAATATTCAAAGAAAATGGCGAAGAGTATTTCAGAAATCTCGAAACCAAAACTCTTAATAATTTTATTAATGAAAGTAATCTTGTAATTTCTTTAGGAGGTGGCACAGTTGAACATCCAGAAAATCTTGAATTAATAATAAATAATGGCATTGTCATTTATCTGGAAATTTCTCCTCAAGAAGCATTCAGAAGATTGAAGTTTAAGAGAAACAGACCTGTTTTATATAATGATTCGGATGAGGAAGTTTCAGACGAAGAACTGATTGAAAGAATAAATAATATTTTTGAAAGAAGAGTTCATATTTATAATAAAGCTCATATTAAATTAAATACTGATAGAACAAGAGTTGGGAAAACAGTTGATATGCTCGTAAGAATTTTGAAAAGGGATTATAGAATTGCTTAAACTAATAATAAAAACTAAATCAAAAAATTATCCTGTTTTTATTGGTAAAAATTCATTAGATGAATTCCGAAAAACTATTTCAAAATTTGAAGGCAAGATTTTATTCCTAATTGATAAAAATGTAAATAAAAAATGCTCTGGATTGGTTGAACAAATACTTTCTTTTTCTGATTCAAATCATCACTTGATTATTGACTGCAATGAAAAAAGCAAATCTCTAAAAACTGTTGAAAGAATTTTGCACTATCTTGTAGAAAATAAATTTGATAGAGGAAGCATATTGGTCTCTGTTGGCGGAGGTGTATTAGGTGATATAACTGGTTTTGCAGCTTCAATTTTTATGCGTGGAATAAAATATTATCAAATTCCCACAACAATCTTATCTGCGGTAGATAGTTCTGTGGGCGGTAAAACTGGCGTTAATTTTCAGAACATCAAAAATCTTGTCGGAACTTTTTATCAGCCGAATGGTGTATTTATTAATAATGAGTTTTTTAACTCTTTGCCAAGGAGAGAAATTATTTCTGGAATTGGTGAGTTAGTTAAATATGCGTTTATTGTTCCGTATTATTATGAATTTTATCGGAGCGAAATAAAAAAAATTTTCTTTAATAAAGTTATTTCTGACTTAGTAATTAAAAACTCTATTAAAATAAAATCCGAAATAGTTAAGAAAGATGAAAAAGAAGAGTTTGGATTGAGAAAGATTCTAAACTTAGGACATACTTTTGCACACGGATTTGAATCTGCAAGCAATTATAAATTAAAACACGGAGAAGCTGTCTTTTGGGGAGTTTTTGCTTCTATTCTGCTTTCTATCAGAATAGGTTTATTACCAAAAGAATCTAAGCATAAATTTATAGAAGATTTTGGCATTATACCAATAAGTAAATTTATTAAAGAGATAGATATTTCATCAGTAATAAATTTTATGAGGACTGATAAAAAAAATATTTTCGAACGCATCCATTTAGTTTTACCAGCAGAGGATAAAATTTTCATTGACTTTCCAATTGAAGAAAGAATAATTTTCAAAACGTTGGAAAGATTTAAAGAAATTTTGGTGATAAAATGATATTCAATCAAACCGAACAAATAGTTGATTATCAGTCAGAAATTTTGAAACTCAAAGAAGAGCTTAATGCAGTAATTCTTGCTCATTACTATCAACAACCTGAAATACAAGATATTGCTGACTTTGTTGGAGATAGTCTCGAACTATCACGCAAAGCAAAATCTACTACTGCAGATGTTATTGTTTTCTGCGGAGTTCATTTTATGGCTGAAACAGCAAAAATTCTAAATCCAGATAAAATTGTTTTAATTCCTGATTTGGAAGCAGGTTGTTCGTTGGCAGAAGGTTGTCCCAGAGATGAATTTGAAACTTTCGTCAAAAATAATCCAGACCATATTGTAATTACTTACATAAATTCAACTGCAGAAGTAAAAACATTAAGTGATATAATTTGCACATCGAGCAATGCAGAAAAAATAATCAGGCAAATCCCTAATAATCAAAAGATAATCTTTGCACCGGATAAAAATCTTGGTAAATACTTAATAAAAAAGACAGGGAGAGAAATGCTGTTGTGGGAAGGCAGCTGCATTGTTCACGAGACTTTTAGTGAACGTAAAATAATTGATTTAAAAATCAGAAACCCTAAAGCAAAAGTTATTGCTCATCCGGAATGTGAAGAAAGAATTTTAATGCATGCTGATTTTATTGGTTCAACAAGTAAACTACTTCAATTTGTTAAAGAAGATGAAGGGAAAGAATATATCGTATTAACTGAAACAGGAATTCTTCATCAAATGAAAAAAGCTGCTCCTGAAAAAAATTATATTCCAGCTCCTGTTAATGATGAAACCTGCTCTTGTAATGAATGCCCTTATATGAAACTTAATACTATGGAAAAAATTTACTTTTGTATGAAGAATAAATTTCCTGAAATAAAAATTGATGAGGAGTTGAGATTAAAAGCTCTCAAACCAATTGAGAAAATGCTTGAAATGAGTTAAACAAGGAGAATTTATAATATACAATTTAGAATGTAGAATGTAGAATAATCTCTTAGTGTCATTGTGGCAAAAATCTTTCGCCACCAAATTACTAAGACACAAAGAAATCGTAAACCACGTAGTGGTAGCCTGAGCCTGTCGAAGGGTGGTTAAATATTTGTAAAAAAATAAATCCAACAAAAACAACAAACTCCGTAGGAGTAATATTATTCAGTAGTTGCGTATTAGTTTTCTGGAAAGTGAAGTTGCAAAATTTAAACCACAGATATCACAGATTAACACGAATATCCAATACACTTTATCAGGATAGTCTATTATAAATAAGCGAAATAAAATTCCGAAGGAATGAAATTATTTTAGATTAAAGAGCCATACCCAAAATCATAAACTCCAAAGGAGTGATATTTTTCAGTAGTTGCTCATTAGTTTTCTGGAAAGTGAAATCACTGAACATAAACAACTTCTCCTCTGCTGACTTTTAATGGAATGACTCTGTGAAAGAAAAATTACACAGAGAACCGCAGAGAAAATTCAAGAGAGCCACAGAGATTTAAACTCTGTGGTTCTCTGGGTTTTCTCTGTAAACCTCTGTGAAATAAATATTTTTTTCATAGAAAGAACTTTTCCTTTGCGTCCTTGCTCCGAAGTCTAAAGAACTCTGATAAGTTTACCCAAAAAAACATTATTCAAATATTTACATTTTCAATTCAGTTTTACTTAAAAAATAATAGGGGCTTTAGCGCTAATATCTTTGCAGCAATTTGTATTAATTTGATTTTTTAGGGGCGATAGCCCTGTAATCTTTTCTAATCATTTTTTAATACAAATATTTATCATCATAATTTATATTGATATCAGGGCTACGCCCCTTCATATATTTTAATATTCTTTTTTCTACCAAGATTTTATGGCTAACGCCACATTTTTTTTATCAAACACATAATAATGAATTTGTCATTCAATTTGTCTGTCTTTTTATATCACAATTGTAATCTTTTATTTTTTCTTTAGTTAATAATCACAATTACACAAAGAACAAAAAGATTTTAATCTATGTAAATCAGTCGCATCAGTTTTTTCCTTTGTGAACTTTGTGTTTAAAAGCTTTTTACCACAAGATATTCCTTTAAAATTCAGCATAAAAGAGATTATCTTTTTATAACTTTTTCAATAATCTGCTATAAAATCGAACTCTGTTCTAACAGATGTTTCTTATTTAGTTTTTGTTTCAATCTGTGTTATTTGTGGTTTAAGGCTTTATAATATCACTCCTTCGGAGTTTATGGTTTTTGATGTGATTCTTTCATCTACAATAATTTCATTCCTTCGGAATTTTTTAAAGAAGAAAATACCTTTTTTATAGTCATTTCAAAAATCAACTTTTGTGTTAATCTGTGTTATCTATGGTTTAGTTTGAAATAATGTCTTTTCCCTAATGACTACTAACCAATAACCAATGACTATTGACCAATGACCATTGAACATTGAACAATGAATTCCTTCGGAATTTTATTTCACTAAGGCAGAAAGAATTTTAAGTTTTTCTTAGCAGAATTTTTAATGTTGTCCCTTGACCTGGAACTGAAGATTTTACAAATATCTTTCCGTTGTGATATCCCTCGATTATTCTTTTGGATAAACTTAAACCTAATCCCCAACCTCGTTTTTTGGTACTGAATCCAGGTCTGAAAATTTCTTTTCTGTTTTTTAAGTCAATTCCTTTTCCATTATCAGAAACTTCAATCTCAACATATTTGCGTGATTGAAAAATGTTTATGCTTATAATTCCATTTTTTGTTTCGATTGCATCGAGAGAATTTTTAATAAGATTTTCAATTACCCAATCAAAAAGTTCAGGGTTAATTTTTACGAATAAATCT
>Ga0308414_1000932_pt1 | contig 19084 bp, 18 predicted proteins | sample HotsprSampleOS50_FD_205667 | JGI IMG/M metagenome (GOLD analysis project Ga0308414, IMG submission 205667) | Hot spring phototrophic mat microbial communities from Octopus Spring, Yellowstone National Park, Wyoming, United States - 20090730_OS50 ...
TTTTAAGATTTTATCTTTTTGAATTGCTGAAGAAACTTGATTTGCAAACATAGATATATATTTTAATTTTTCTTTGTTTAAATTCATTGAATGATTAAAGGAAGAAAGAAAAAATATTCCTTGAAATTCATTTTTAATCATTATTGGAATGTAGAGAGCAGAAAGCACCTCTGGTAGTTTCATATCTCTTTTTTCATCATATTTTTTATATTTTGTCTTTGTATTTTCTTTGTATATAATTTTTTTCCTTTTATAAGCTAAGTAAGACAGTCCGGCTTCTTTAGATATGGGCATTTTAGTTTCTTTGAGAAACTTATGAATTTCTTCTGGGATATTTTTAGTCATTCCTCTGTAAGCATAAAATTCATTAGTCTGTGGATCAATAAAATACAAAAAAGCTATATCTGCTTTATAGTAAGTAATTATATGTTCAAATATTAAATCTAAGACTGTATCTATATTAGAGTCTTCTAATAATTGTACAATAAGTTCATTGAGTTTTTCTATTTCTAGAGTTTGGATTTCTAGCTTTTCCATGTAGGTAGCTAAGTAATAAGATTTATCTATAATTTTTTGATGAAAGCTAGCTTTAAAATCTATGAGTTGTTGTTTTACCTTTCTTAGTTCAGTTTTATAATTTTCTGCATAAGTTTCTAGCTGTCTCAAATAGGAAGAAGTTTGGTAAGTTTTCCAAAAGAAATAATAAGCTTGTAGGGGTAAAAAAAGTATAAGAAATTTTCCTATTTCTAATGCACAAAGATAATCATAGAAAAAAATTAACCCAATAGTAAGACTTAAATAACTCAAAAAGAAAACCCATTTTATATTTTTAGAAATTAAAGTAGATAAAGTATGAACGACAAAAATCTGTGATAAAATTAAAAGAATCTGAAAAAAATCTCTAATCTGAGATATATTTTCTTCATTCTCCCAAAAAATTTCTAATATAACTGAAGTATTGAGTAAAAAAAAGCAAAATGTCAATAATAAATTTATGAGTATTAAGAAATAATTTTTTTCTTTAAAATAAACAATAGAATAAATTAATCCCAAAACTATTAAAAATATTGTAAAAACTTCAAATATAAGTTCTCTCAAACGAAAAGCAAAATAATTTTTATCTGGAATATAGGTCAAAGAGTGTAACTTAGAAAAATGAGTTTCTGTAGGTGGAAAAATGAGTAAATCTAAAGTGTTGATTTCTTTTTCTATTGGAACTATAAGATAAGAAGTATTATTGTATTTCTCCATAATGTTTGGAACTTTAGAATATACTAAATTTCCATTCCACAAAACTTGAAACTCAACTTTATAAGTAGACAGTTTCAAAGAAATATTTTTTTGAGTAGAAAGAGAATCTTTTACTATATATAACCTATATAAACCCAAACTTGTATCTGTAAAGGGATCTTTAAATATTAAATTTTCTCTGGATGTATTTACAATATAATTAGGATAGTATTGCCATTCTCCTACTATAGTTTGTAATTCTAAGTGAGGGTTGATTTGGATTTTTGCTTGGTTTGTATCAATTTTTAATTTCCCTTTGTTGCAAAATGAGACAAGCAAAAATAAAAGAGGAATAAAAAGATTATGAAGAATTTTTTTTGGGATAGATTTAAAAATTTCTAACATGTTTTTCTTTAAAAAGTGGCTTGATTTTAGTTTAAGTTTTTTTTTAGTCAACTGCTTTTTTTTGTTTTTCTAGCTTACAGTAGAAAATTTTTCCTTATCTTGAAAGGATATTAATTTTTTTGTAAGTTATGAGGATATAAAAAGTGAGCTAATTTTAAAAAAATAAATCTCAATAAATTTTTTTAAAATGTTGTTTACGTAAGCTTAAAGATTTCTTTACTTATTTGAAGTTTCCACTATTGCTTTATAATACTTTTATCAAATATACTTTATTCATATATTTTTAGGGATAATTTTATAAAAGTTTTAAAAAAGGAAAAAAAAAAATTGAATTCTTTTAGTCAAAATAAGTTATAGGAAATAAAAATGAACCGTTACTTTAAATTTTGGCTAACTTTTTGTTTTTTACTCTCCTATTTGCAAGCTCAAGATAAAAATTTACTTTTTGAAATCAATACTTCTAATGTTCAGTCTGTAAAAAATAAATCTAAAAAATCTAATCTTTCTCGAGAAGAAGAAATGAAAGAACTACAAGAGACCATAGATTTTTTAGAATCTATTTTGGAGCAACTTGAACAGGATATTGATCAAATGGAAAAATACCAAGAATTAAAAAAAAGTAAAGAAAAAAGAAATGAACCAGAGAAAAATTCAAACTAAAAATTCGTGATTTAAAGTAAAGTTTTACAAAAATAAGTAGAGGAAAACTAATGCAAAAAATTATTTTCACTTGTTTGTTATTTGTTGTTTGTAGTTATCAATCAAATTTTAAGCAAGAAATTTATTTTTGGGAAGAAAATCAAAAAGAATATCTAGAAACTATTAGTAAATATCCAAATTTTAGAGCTATTTTAGAGTTTAAAATGAAACAAGCAGAAAGTCTTTGGTTAGAGGCAAGCAAACTAAAGGATGAGATGCAAAAAGTAAATCAAATGAAACAAGCAAATTTAAAAATCTATCAAATATTAAATCCATTTATTCAAATTAAATATAAATCAGAAGCTATTGTAAAGTATATTACTCAACTTAAAAGTAAAGAAATTGTTGATAATAAATTAAAAGAACAAGCTATAGTAGAAGGGCAAACTACTTTACAAATTGTAGAAGCCAAGCTTTCAGAAACAATAGTTACTAGTGAAGAAGATGTTCAAAAAATTACCAGCGAACTCATTTCTCTTTTATCTAAAACTCAAGATAATTTAGATAAAGCAGTTAAAGCTATTAAAAAATAAATTAATATACAGGAGTTCTCCACTTTTCTTTATGTGAAGTATTGCCTGTGACAATATCAAAATATAAACTTTGAAGCTTTTGAGTGATAGGACCTATATTTCCATCTCCGATGACTCTTTTGTCAATTTCTTTCACCCATGCAATTTGAACTCCTGTACCAGAAAAAAATACTTCCTCTGCAATATAAAGTTCACTTCGGCTTACATCTCTTTCTATAACTTCATATCCTAGTTCTCTAGCTAATTCAATTACTGTTCTTCTGGTGATTCCTTCTAAAATACAAGAGCTAATGGATGGGGTGATAATTTTTCCATGTCTTACTAAAAAAATATTTTCTGCAGAACCCTCACTTACATAGCCTTTTGAGTCTAGAAAAATTGCTTCTTCACATCCATTTTGTACAGCCTCTGACTTAGCTAAAGCTGAGTTTACATACCCTCCTGAAGCCTTAGATAAGGTAGGAATGATGGTATCCTCAATTCTTCTCCAACTGCTGACCATGGTTTTTAAGCCACTTTTTGTATCTAAATAATCGTTAAGTTTTAAAATATATATGGCTAAATCAGCTTTTACATCATGAAACCTAGGAGAAAGCTGTAAAGAAGAGGTATAAATAAAAGGACGTATATAAATATTTTCCATACATTGATTTTTACGAATGAGTTCTAAAGTAATTTCAACTAACTCATCTACAGATTTTTCAAATTGTAACTGCATAATCTTTACAGATTGTAATAAGCGAGTAAAATGATCACGTATTCGAAATATAAAAATATTCTTTTTGTCAGGATTGTAATATCCTCGAATTCCTCCAAATACAGCAGTCCCATATTGGAATGCATGAGTTTGAATACTAACTTTAGCTTGATGTGCAGGAATGATTTTTCCTTCAAAATAAGAATAAGTCTCTTCCATAAAGACTATCCTTTAAAAGGTAGTAAAAAATTCTACAAAAAAGTAAAAAAATACTACATTTTTACAAAACAAGATTTGTTGTTTAGTTTCATAATAGTATGAAGTTCTTAGATGATCTTTTAAATTATTTTTTACCTCTAGGCTGTGAAATTTGTGGAAAATATGATTGGGCAAGTTCTAAGCTTAGAGTTTGTAAAGCTTGTGCTTCACCTTTAAATTTACATAAGTTAGAAAACAAGGTTTGTCCTGTATGTAAGTCTATTTTACTTTCAGAGAAGTGTGAATATTGTAATTCTAGAAATATTTTTTTTACTGAAATTTTTTATTTACGATTTAGAGAAAAAAAAGAAAAAGAACTTCTCCAAGCCTTAAAATTTCATGAAGCTAAACAAATCTCTAATTATTTTAGGTTAGGAATAGGAAAGTTTTTATCTAGATTAAAAAAACTAGAACTTGTAGCAGTCATTCCCTTACCCTCCAATCAAAAGACTATACGATTTAGACCTTATCATGTCTGTCACAGTTTGTTTCCTTATTTAGAAAAAAAGCTAAATATTCCTATAATAAATTTACTTATAAAAAAATCTCACGAATTACAATCAGGTAAAACTTATAGAAATCGGTTTTTTCATGCTAGATTTGCATTTGAAATTAAAAAAGAATATTCCAACAAACTCGAAGGAAATTATTTAATTCTAGACGATTTATTTACTACAGGAGCTAGTTTAAATGAATGTGCTAGAATTCTTTTAGAAAATGGGGCAGATAAGGTTTATGGACTGACCTTACTTAAAGGAAAATAACTCTTTGCCGATAATTAAACAAATGAAATGGATAGTTTTATTTATTTTCTTTGGATTCCAAATCCTTTCTCATGATGAAAGATATGATTCTATAAGAAAAGCCAAACTTCCCGAAGAAGTGTTTTCTTCAGAACGTTATCAAAATTTAGATTCTACTACAAGGGAAACTAATATTCAAGAAAAAATTTCTAACTATGAGCAAGCCCTCAGTGAATACTATTCTCAATTTATAGAAGAAAAACGTATTGAAGAAGAACGTCAAAGAGCGGGGGAGTTTACCGATAAAAAAAATAACTTTGATGTAAATTTATTTTTTAGAACTCATTCAGGAAAGATTTCTGCTTCTTCTAATGTAAATGCAATTCGCTTATATTCGGCTCAAGAACAATCTATTTTTGGACCAAGTTATCTGATTCGTGATTCAGAAACCTTATATAGGATACATTTTAATTTAGGAAAGCTGTATAGGCAAGTTGGTGAAAAACACAAAGCTATGGAACATTTTTTAGCTTGTTTTCGCTATAGAAATTTTTCTCCTACAGAAGAAAACTTTGAAAGAGAAAATGGACTAAGAGAAATGCTCAACGTAGATCACAAAAATAAACTACAGATTCATGTCAAAGTTAGAAAAGAACTAGAAGATTTAAAACAAAAACTTAGACAAGAAGAAGATGAGATCCATGCTTTAGAAGCAGAAGCTTTACGAAATAGTATAGTCTCTCGCACTACGTTTAACTTTAACTCTCGTGAATATAAGGTAAAACTTGAAGCAAAAAAACAAGAACTAGAAAATAAACAAAAAGAATATGAAAAATCTAAACAAGAAAATTTTTTACCAGTAGTTATGCAGAGAGGTGAAGAAAATGCTAATGCTCTATTAGAATTAGCTAATTTAGTTAGAGAACTCGAAGCAGACGAAAAAGTAAAACAAAATATAAAACAAGCTTATCCAGTAAGTTATAACAAACTTACTAACTTCCCTAGCTATGTGAGTATATTAGAATTTTCTCATAGACTTTCTCCTGAAAATCCTGAAATTATAAAAAAAATTGCTGAAGAGTATAAATCTGTAGGTAAAAAAAAAGAAGCACTAGGATTTTACTTAAAGTATGAATCCTTACCTAAAGAAAGATTTTTAAATCCAAAAGAAGATGTCTCTTTGATGATTGGTATGTTGTATTCTGATTTAGGACAGTTTGTCTTAGCTGCTCCTTATTATGAACTTCATTTTCAAAATTTAAATTCAGAACAAAAGTTTAATTTTGCTTACTTTTTAGGAGAATTTTTTTTAAAGAAACTAGGCAACTTTGAAAAATCTAATGAATACTTTCAAAAATTTTTAGAATCTACTAAAGACTCTACACAACCTTCTAATTTGAAAAAACTTACTATTGCACATTTTGGAATTTCTAAGTATTATAAGAATATTCAACAGTCAGACAAAGAAGAAAAAAATTTACAAGAAGCTTATAAAAATATGGCTCAACTTAAACAATTACTTGAGAAAAATACAGAAGAGTTAGTTCAAAAAAAAGAAGAACTTATGAAATTAAAGCAAGGTTTGCTCTATACTACTGAGGCAGGTGAATTAGAAATTTATAGAGAAGAAGAAAAAAAATTAGCCTTAGAAATAGAAAAGTTATCAGAGCTAAAAAATCTTTATCATTCTTTACCTAAGTATGAATTACTTATACGTTTAGCTAAAGTTTCAGAAAGTCAAAATGATTATAAAAAAGCAAAAGCATACTTGAGAGAAATTATAGATTTTGGGACAGAAGTTGAAGTTTCGAGTGTTTTAAAAAACATTCAAAGACTAGAAAAAATAGAAAAAGACGGGATTTTTCGAACTTGGATTCCTTAAACTTATGTCACAGAAAATGGGGAAAGTTTTATTTTTTTAATACTTGACTTAAAAAAATATATTACTATTGTGTTTTCTGTTTTTTGAAAAAACAAAAAGCGAGGAAAATTGTATGAGTGTGAACGTGGAAGATATACTCTTCTCTAGACTTAAAAATACCATTTTTGCTAAAGATAAAATTTCAGTAAAGTCCTCTAAGATCAATTCCAAGCTAGAAAACTATGTCTTAGCTATTGTCAAGTTTATTTTAGAAAAACACAATCAAACTCGCTTTACAGATATGCTTTATACAATTTTAAAAGAACTAGCTATTAATGCTATTAAAGCTAATCAAAAAAGAATTTTTTTTGAAGAGCATGGACTCAATATCATGAATCCAGAAGATTATGAAAAAGGTATTGTTCAATTTAAAGCGGCCTTTTCTGATGCAATGGCAGAAGAATATGGTCAAAAATGCCAAGCTAGAAATATCTATTGTCAATTAAATTTTTACTACAGTGAGTCGGGGATGTATGTTGAGGTTATAAATAACACCCCAGTCATTAAGACAGAAGAATTACGCATGAGAGAAAAAATGAAAAAAGCTATGGGTTATAATGACATTGCAGAGTTTTATATGGACAACATGGATAACACCGAAGGGGCGGGACTGGGAATTGCTCTCATTATGATCTTATTAAAAAATGAAAATATTGATCCTGCACTATTTAGAATTATTACTAAGCCTGATAAAACCATTGCAAGAATTGAGGTGCCTTTTACATCTGACTATGTATCACTCAGAGATAGAGGAGCTAGAGAAATTACAAATGCAAATTAAAGATAAAACTATTGTTATTACAGGATCTGGAAGTGGTCTCGGAAAAGCTATGGCACTTGGGTTTGCTAAAAAAGGTGGAAATATTGTAGTTTCTGATGTCAATGAATCTAGTATACAAACAGTTGTAAGCGAAGTTGAAAAGCTTGGTGTAAAAGCTAAGGGCATAGTAGCTAACGTCTCCAAAGAAGAGGATGCTATTCGACTTATGGAAGAGACTGTGAAAACTTTTGGAAGTTTAGATGTAGCTATTTTAAATGCTGGAATTTTACGAGATGGACTTTTAGTAAAAGTTGATAAGAATACTGGGAAAGTTAAAGGGAAGATGAATCTAGAACAGTGGCAAGCTGTAATTGATGTAAATTTGACTGGAGTCTTTTTAACAGGGAGAGAAGCCGCAGTTCAGATGGTTGAGTTAGGAAGAGGTGGGGTAATTATTCCTATTTCTTCTGTGGCTATGTATGGAAACCCTGGACAAACTAATTATTCAGCAGCCAAAGCAGGTGTAGCAGCTATGACAAAACTTTGGGCTCAAGAGTTAAAAAATTATAAGATTCGTGTAGCTGGAATTGCACCTGGATTTATTGCCACCGAGATGGTTCTCAAAGATATGAAACCTGAAGCCTTAGAAAAGTGGAAAGCTCAAATTCCCATTGGAAGATTAGGAGAGCCTTCAGAAATTGCTCATACTGCTGAATTTATTGTAGAAAATGAACTTATAGATGGAGTAATTTTAGAGGCATCGGGTGGAATAAAAATATAAATAAAAAATTTATCTAGTCTTGCAAGTATAAGTCGAGTTAGAAATATGGTAAAAATTATATGGGAAAACAAAAATTAGATCTTCCAAAAAGACAAGTAGACATCATAGTAAAATCTATCCAAGGTATGTCGCATCCTATTCGTTTTATGATCCTATATGCCTTATTAAGTGAAGAATTATCTGTAAATGAACTTTCTGAAATTATTGGAGCTAGTCAATCTGTAACTTCCCAACACTTAGGTAAGCTTCGAAATTCGGGACTTCTAGAATATAGAAAAGAATCTAATAAAGTTTTTTATTATATAAAAGACAACAGGCATAAAGAAGTTTTAAAATCCTTGTTGAAATCTTACAGTGATATCGAAAAAAATCACAAGAAATAAATTGACAAAATGAAACTGTTTTTTCTAGCAATCTATTTTGTGAGTTCTATTTTTGCAGTTCCTCTAAAGGAATCAGAAAGTATAGAAAATATTTCTCCTCTACATTTTCTAGATCAACACAATAATTTAATTACTCTACAAAATGATATAAAGTTTATTTTTTTTGTTTCTGACATGGAAGCTAGTAAAGTAGCTCATTCTTTTTTTGTAGAAAAAAAAGAAACTTGGATGAAACAAAAAAAAGTAGTTTTTATTTCTGACATCCATAAGATGCCTAATTTGATAACTAAATATGTTGCCTTACCTAAAATGAAATCTTATCCTTATCCTATTCTTCTCATTCAAGATGAAGTTCGTGGTAAGTTTTTTCCTCAAAAAAAAAGCTTTGTAACTTTACTTATATTAAAAAATTTTATAGTACAAGAAATTATATTTTTAAGTTCTTTAGAAGATTTTAAACAAGTTCTTAAAAAAATAGAAAGCTAGTAGTTTTTTTATCATTGAAATTTGTTTAAGAAAATCTTTAAAATTCAAGAAAAAAATTATTTATCATCTTTTTATAAAAACTTTTTTAACAGTTTCCAGTTTAAGTATATTAGTATATTATAATATATTATTTTACTGTAAAAGTAAGATTTCAAGTTTTTGTCTAAAAATTTAGTAAATATTTATTGAATTTATTTGAGATAATAAAAACAAGACTTTTTACAAAAACCAGGTTTGTTTTTCAATTTTTATCATGTAGTTTTTTATAAAATGTGATGTTATAAAAAAAATCTTTTTTCTGTATAATTTATCAATTAATTATTTTTCTGATTAGTTTTCTATCTTTTTTATGTAAATAAGGTTAAAACTTTTTTGTGAAAATATTCAAAATTTCAACTTTTTCTTTGAGTTTTGGCATTATATAAGATGGAGGATTATTCTATGATAAGTTATTTTCACCGTAGACATGACAAAAAGGTAGACTTAAAAGAGTTTGAGAGATCTACTGTTTCAACTCTACTTATTCCAAAGCATTTAGTAGAAAAACTGAATTTGGTTATTCCTTATGTAGAAAGTTCTAAAACTAAAAAGAAGTCGTATAAATTGAAAGAGGGTTTAAAGAAGCTTTTGGAGAAATATAGAGGTTTGCTTGCTCGAGGATATTTGCCGTTTCAAGAGAAACCGAAGTTGACTTATCAAGAGGATGGGTTGGAGTTGCAGAAGTTTTGTTTTAGGCCCGATGATGCGGATTGGCATGAGTTGGGAATTCTTGCTTACGGGTGTGGAGTCTCTCGTTGTTGGTTGTTTAGCTTTTTAGTAGAGCTAGACTTGTCGTTATTGGGAGAATTTATAGATCGCACAAAGGAGATATTTGGAGTTACTTCAGCCGACGTCAGTAGGCCTAGGCTGATTCAGCAAATTTTTGGGAAACGACGCTATATCCATAGGATTTTACACTTTCGACTATAACAAAAAAGCCCAAAAACCACAAAAAAGCTACTCATTTACAACAATAAACCTACCTCAACTAGAAAATCCATACTCAACTATTGTACTAAGCTTTTAATAGGATTCAAAGACTTTAATTATTATAGGATTATATAATTATCAAGATGTACATTTTCTATTGTTCTCATATTTCAAGCCTTGAGCTCTACTCTTTTTGCTTTAAACAACATCATACACAAAAAAATCAACTAATTATTTACTTATTAAAAAAAGCTCTAAAACACACTATTTCAATTTATAATAAATCCTAGTGTAAACAACAAGAAATAATTTTTCTTACTAAATTATCCTTTTACATTTATAATTTGCTTAAGTTCATGGACAATTTCTATCAAATCAGCTTGCTGCCTTATAACAATATCTATGTCTTTATAGGCTTGAGGAATTTCATCTAAGACTCCCAAGTCTTTTCTACATTCAATCCCTTGAGTTTGTATTTCTAAATCTTTGACTGAATAAATTTTTTTAGTTTGAGAACGAGATAATCTCCTACCAGCTCCATGAGAAGCAGACTGAAAAGACTGAGGATTACCTAAACCCCGTACGATATAAGACTTAGTCCCCATAGAACCCGGTATAATTCCCAGTTCTCCTTTTTTAGCTGAGATAGCACCTTTACGAGTTACTAAAACTTTTTCTCCAAAGTGAGTTTCTTCACTGACATAGTTATGATGACAATGAATAGTTTCCAAAGTTTCTACTTTAGGAAAAAATTTTTTTAAAACAGAAAAATATAATTCAAGCATTGTTAAGCGATTTAAAAGGGCATAGTTTTGAGCCCAAGCTAAATCTCTACGATAAGCTTCCATTTCTTTTGTTCCAGCTAAAAATACAGCTAAATCTTTATCGGGAAGTCTAGCGTTATGTGAAAGCTTCTTAGCAATTTGAATATGATATTCAGCTAAGCTTTTTCCTATATTTCTAGAGCCAGAATGTAAAAGCATCCAAACTGCCTGAGATTCATCTAAACAAAGCTCAATGTAATGATTTCCACTTCCTAAAGTTCCACACTGAAGCAGTGCCTTATTTTTTTGAGATTGAAAACTAGGAGTGATACTAGAAAAAGATTGAAAAACTTCTTTAGCAAATTTTTGTTGTTGGCGATTTTTAAAAATTTTTTCAATTACAGGAGAGTTATGCTCTTTAAATCCAACAGGGATTTTAGCCTCAATTTCTAAAAGTAAATTTCTAAGGGAATCAGGTAGATCTTTTGCGAAAAGAGAAGTCTTTATTGCTGCCATTCCACAACCTATGTCAACTCCTACAGCAGCAGGAGCTATAGCTTTTTTCATAGGAATTACTGCACCTACAGTAGCACCTTTTCCAAAATGAACATCAGGCATAACAGCAATATGCTTAAAGACCCAAGGTAAGCTTCCCATATTTTTTAGCTGACGAATAACTTGTGGTTCTAGTTCATCTTCAGAGTCTAGCCAGATCTTTATTGGGACGTTTTGTGAAGATAGAGTTATCAATTTTTTCCCCTTGCAAAAGTACTGTAAGCCTTTTGCCAACCTTTGTATACTGCGTAATGTAACTTTTTTATATTAGTAGTTACTACATTTAAAGGTAAAGGTTCCTCAGGAGCAATGATTTCTATTTTTATGTTTGGTGGAGGATGAAGTAAAAAAGATTTTGCCTTGTTGTACATGAGATGGTGATAGTAGCGAATTTTTCTTGCAAAATTTTTTTCAAAAGGAAAAGCAAGTTTGGAAAGAAATTTACTAATAGGTTCACTGAATTTTGTTTTAGGATGATTGAGAATAAGGGTTATATCCTTGTAACCTGCTTTTATGACTGTTTCAATTGGAATAGGATCTAAAGCTCCACCATCACCTAAAAGACTTCCTTCAAACCAATATTTCCCTCTTGTAGCAATTGGTAAAGCTGTTGCTGCTTTTAGTAAAGAAAAAATATTTTCCTTAGTAGCTTGCACATAACGTGGAATCTCTCTTTTTAAGTCAGAGACTACTATAAAGAAAGGAGGAGTATCTGTAGAGTTAAAGTTTTCTATAGGTAAGCGATACTTTTTTTGAAATAATTCCTCTATAAGATAAGCTTGATTCATAATAGAACTAAAATTTTTAAGAGGATTCCAAAAGGAAATAAATTTATTCCCATGTAGTTCATGTTTCCATATATCTAAGATTTTTTGACTATGTTCTCCATTCCTGTCTAAAACATAGTAAGCAGAACTACAAGATCCTGAAAAGACTCCTACAACTAAGTCAAATTTTTTTTTGGGGAAAAACTGACGCATACAAGCTAAAACTCCTCCACTAAAAGCACCTTTCATACCCCCACCTTCTACAATGAGAGCTTTAGAAAAAGAAGATTTGGCTTTTGGTAACATAATGTCCTGTAAAAATTGAAAGCCTTAGTTTGACAAGGAAAAAATAATCTAGTTTTTTTATAACTTTACTTCTAGCAAAATAAATAGATCATGTCCTTAGTCTATGAAACACTTGCGTTCTACTTATGATTTTGTCCAAAAATTACAAGAAGAAAATGAAATAGAAATCATTCAAGAAGAAGTAGATGTAGTAGAAGAAATTGCAGAAGTCCAAAGGCGAGTGGTAGCACTCAAAGGACCTGCTTTGTTGTTTACGAATGTAAAAGGATTTCATTTTCCAGTAGCTACTAATCTATATGGTTCAGCTAAACGTATTGAATTAGCTTTTGGGACAAAACCAAAAGAACTTATTCAAAAGATAGCTAAGACTATTGAAACTATTATTCCTCCTAGTTTTGCAAAACTTTGGCAAGCAAGAGATTTAGCTTTTTCTGCTTTAAAAATTGGGACAAAATTAGTAAGAAAAGCTCCCGTTCTAGAAAATGAACTAGAAAGTGTTCTTGAACTTCCTGCTTTAAAGTCTTGGCCAGAAGATGGAGGAAGGTTTATTACTCTACCTTTAGTATACACAGAAAGCCCTATCTCTAAAAAAGGAAACTTAGGCATGTACCGCATCCAACTTCATGACCCTAAGACTGTAGGTATGCATATTCAAATTCACAGAGGAGGGGGGTTTCATTACTATGAAGCAGAGTCAAAGGGTCAAGCTTTGCCTGCTCATATTTATGTAGGAGGACCTCCAGCTATGACTCTAGCTGCTATTGCTCCTTTACCTGAAGAATTAAGTGAGTTAGTAATTGCTTCTTTAGCGTTAGGCGAAAAGTTAAAAATTTATAGACAATCTAACTTATCTTCACTCCCCATAGTAGCTGATTCTGATTTTGTAATCATTGGAGAAATTCCACCATTTGAAAGAAAACCAGAAGGACCTTTTGGAGATCATTATGGTTACTATGCTTTAAAACATGATTACCCAATTTTAATAGTTAAAAAAATTTATCATCGTAAAAATGCAATTTTTCCTGCTACTGTGGTTGGTAGACCTCCTCAAGAAGATCATTATTTAGCTGAATACGTTCAAGAACTTTTAAGTCCTATGTTTCCTTTAGTTATGCCTAAGGTAATTAGTGTTTGGGCTTATGAAGAGTCGGGAGTACATACACTTACTGCGGCAGTTGTAAAGGAAAGGTATCACAAAGAAGCTTTTAGTGGGGCACTTAGAATTTTAGGTGAAGGACATTTGTCACTTACGAAATGTCTATTTGTAACCAATGAAATAATTAATTTAAGGAATTTTAAACTTACTTTACAAACAATTGTTGAACGAATGGATCCAGCTACTGATATACACATTTTCGCAAACATCTCACAAGACACTTTAGACTATACAGGTCCTGAAGTAAACAAAGGTAGTAAGATGATTGTGCTAGGGATTGGAGAGAAAAAAAGAGACTTACCTAAAACTTTCGAACAAAAGCTTAGAAATGCACTTTTTAGTAATCCTAAAGTATTTGTACCAGGAGTTTTAGTAGTTCAAGGTCCACCTTATAAAAAAAATGATGGAATTCCAGAAGTCTTAGCTAAAGAACCTGCTATTGAAAAGTTTGCTTTTGTGTTTTTAGTGGATAACTGTGAGGATACTGTAAGTAATGAGGCTAGTTTTCTTTGGAATATCTTTACAAGATTTGAACCAGCAGGAGACATATACGGAAACTATGAGATTATAAGAAATCATATTGCTTTTAAAGGTGCAGTAGTATTTGATTGTAGATTAAAAGATTGGTATCCAAAAGTTTTAGTTCCAAATGAACATATAGTAAAAAAGGTAGAAGAAAGATTTGGGAAATTTTTTGAAAAATTAGAAAAAAACTATGCTAAAGACAAATAAAAGTATTCAAAGAAAGGTTATACTAGTATCTAGCTTATCAATATTTTTAACTGGAAGTATTTTAGTTGGACTTGCTCTTTTGCAGTTTAATCAATATTTTTTAGAATCAATGCAAGAACATTTAGATAAAAATGCTAAATTATTTTTTAACTTTTTAGATACAAGTTTTACAGGAAGCTTTGTAGAAAAAGAAAATAGTATTTGGAAAGGAGAAAAAAATTTAAAAGAACTTGAAAAGCTTTTAGAAAAGTTTAGCGAAGAAACAGATGTAGAAGTTGGAATTTATTATAAAGATAAAAAAATTGTAAGTAGTTTTAAAAATTCAAATTTAGATCAAAATTCTAATTCACATATTCAAAAAGTTTTAGAATTAGGAAATAAATTATATTTTTCTAAAAAAATTAATGATATAAATTGGATTTTGTTGTATACTCCAATACTAAATCTAGAAGGCAAAAGTATTGGGGTTTTGGAATTTAAAGTTGCAGATATAAAGTATAGAAAAATATTTTGGACATACGTAGTTCGTGCTTTAGTAGTTTTAGTTGTTTACTTAGCTGTTGCAATAATTTCTCTACGATACTACTTATTACGAAAATTTAGACTTTTAGATGAAATAGAAAATAAACTTGTTTCTGTTTCACAAGGGAACTTACAGCTAGAAGTTTTAGAATCTAGCTCTCAAAATGAATTTTCAGAGTTAGATGAAAGTTTAAATAATTTAGCTTTAAATCTTTCTGGAATCTTAACTTCTTTAAACCACTACGGAAATTCTCTAGACTCTCACTCTCAAATTATAAAAAATATCACTAAAGAACTTTCAAAAAATTTCCAAACAGAAAAAACTCAAATTCAAAAAGTTCACTCTTCTCTTGATCAAATTCAAAATTCTTTTGAACTTATTTCAGAAAAATTTAACTCTTCTGTAAATTTAATCAATAATATTTCCATCAATCTTTCTAAGTTGGCTAATTCGGGATTAGAAATTTCAACTGGAATTCAAGAACTAGTAAAGATTACTGAAAACTCTGGAAAAAGGGTTAATGAAGGAAAAGAAGGGATTCAACTGGCATTAGACACAATGGAAGAAGTAAAAGCAAAAACTTCTAAGATTACAGAGTTTACAAGCTTGATTACAGAAATTTCTGATATGACTAATCTTTTAGCATTAAATGCTTCTATAGAAGCTGCTAGAGCAGGGGAATCTGGAAGAGGATTTGCTGTAGTAGCTATGGAAATCAATAAACTTGCAGAGAAAACTATGGAAAGTGTCAAATCTGTCAAACATATCATCCAAGAGACTTTAAAAACTGTAAACTTAGGAGTTGAAAAGGTAACGAATTCTGCCAATTTACTTCAATCTATTTTAGAAGATATTTCCAAAATACAGACAAAGGCAAATAGTTTTCAAGATAAAATTAGTGAACAAAGCGTAAACACAAAAAATATTTCTGATAGTGCTCAAAGTTTAAATGAGTTTTCTCAAAGTTTAAAAGAAAGTGTAAACAACATTTATTCTTTTTCAATTTCTATAGGTGAAGATATGAAACTACTTATTCAAGCTAATGAGTTATCTGACAGAGAAAACCAAAGTCTTTTAAAATTAGCAGAAGACTTAAAAGAAGAATCTGAAGGTTTGGTTCAAATAGTAAATTCTTTTAAATTGTGAAAAATATTTTTTTTCAAAGACTAACTTTAGTTTGGATACTGACCAAAAGAGACTATGCTATCCAATTTGCTGGTACTAAATTTGGTCTAGCTTGGATGGTATTTCAAAGCATAGCTTTAATAAGTTTATATATTTTGATTTTTTCAATACTCAATTTAAAGTCTAGTAGTAACCACTATATAGATATTTTAAGTGGGGTTTTATTTTGGATTCCAATTCAAGATATGATTTTAAAGTCTTCTCAAATTTTAGTAGAAAATAGAAATATTATAAAAAAGTCTAAAATAGGAATTTCTCTTTTTTTGAAAGTTCCTATTTTACAATTTTTTATCCACTTAAGTTTACTATTCTTACCTTGTTTGATTTTTTTTGTTTGGTTAGGAAAACTAAATATTTTTTTATTTATCTTGAATTTTTTTTGGATGCTTTTTTGTGTTATTTTACTTTATCCATTTATTAGCTATCTTTCTCAAGCAAATGTACTTTTAAAAGATATAAGTCCAATGCTTAGAATTTTACTTCAGTTTTTATTTTGGACTCTTCCTATTTTATATACACCTTCTCTAGCTTGGAAAGAAATTCTTTCTTGGAATCCATTTTATTTTATGTTAGAAATATTTCGTTTCCTTATTTTAAAGGATTATTTACCTTATATAAATTGGTATTGTGTAGTTTGTTTTATTTTACTAAGTATTTTTTTTCATACTTTTTCAAATAAGAAACTAACAAAAATTGTTTTAGATCAACTATGATTTTTGTAAAAAATCTTACTAAAATTTATAAAGGGTACTCTAAACCAACAAAAAGACTTTGGACTGTGTTAAGTTTTGGTTTTTACGAGGGGGATATTTTTTACCCCGCTCTTGAGGACATTAGTTTTGAAGTTCAAAAAGGGGAAATCTTAGGTATAATAGGTAGAAATGGAGCTGGAAAATCTACCTTACTTAAGATACTGACAGGGGTAACAGGATACGATTTTGGGACAGTAAAAGTTAAGGGTTCTTTACGTTCTCTTTTAGAACTAGGTGTTGGATTTAACCCTGAGTTAACTGGGAAGGAAAATCTTTACTACAATGGTTTAATTTATGGTTTTAGTCCATATGAAATTCAAAAAGCAGAGAAAGAAATTTTTGAATTTGCGAGCCTAGAAGAGTTTAAAAATGTTCCACTTAAAAATTACTCTAGTGGAATGAATGTTAGACTTGGTTTTGCTTTAGCTAGTTTTAAAAGACCTGATATTTTACTTATAGATGAAGCTTTATCGGTAGGAGATGCTAGTTTTCAACAAAAATCAATTAAACAAATTCAAGATTTTGTAAAAGCAGGAACTTGTGTAGTAGTAGTAAGTCATGATTTACATCTTTTAAGTTCATTTTGTAATAGAATCCTTGTTTTAGAAAGAGGTAAACTAATTATTGACTCAATACCTAAAAAAGCATTAGAAAAATATATGCAAGTTTTAGCTTTAGCAGAAGAAGAATCTCATACTCAAATTTCCTATAGTAGTATATTAGAATATTATAATGTATCTATTTTTAATAGTTCTGGAATTTCTACAACGACTTTTTTTATTCAAGAACAAATCACTATAAAAATAAACTTTACTTTAAAACAAAAGATAGAAGATTTAACTGTTGGTTTTCATATCGAAGATAGTAGAGGAATACGAGTTTTTGGGACAAATTCACATATCTTAAAAACAGAAGCTAAACCAACCCACAATTTAAATTACTCTTGTAGTTTTCAGTTTCCTATTTGTTTTAGAGAAGGTAAGTATTCTTTGAGTATATCCATTCACAGAGGAGATAGCCACATAGAAGGGTGCTTACTTTGGAAAGAAAGTATACTTGATTTTGAGGTGGAAAGAATAAATTTACCAAAGTTTGAAGGCTTAGTATACACTCCAGTAAAATGCAATTGGCACTAAAACCTAGTTTGGAGGTTTTGAGTAAGTCCATCTTTTATTGCACGAAAAAAAGTTCTCAAGCCTCTTTTGTGTTTTAGAAACTGAAAGAAAAAAAATACTATAGATTTTGATATTCTCAAAAACTTATAATCAAAAAATTTAAGATTTATATAAATAGAATTTCTTAGTCCATAGTAAAGTTTCCAAAGAGGTGGATTGGGATTTGGTTCAGGATGATAGTGTCTAGAAGAAAGTATAGTTATTACAGGAGCTATATTCCACATTCTTCTGACCATTTCTACCTCATCTCCCCATATAAATAAGTCTTTGTTTACATTTCCACAAAGCTCTACTGCCTCTTTTTTAAGTAAGGAACCATTAAAAAAAGCCCCATAAGGATAAGTTTGCTTATCAGTTGATAACTCATACATTTTAGAAAAAGTTTTAATGGGTTTTTGTAATTTAGGATAACCTTTAGAGTTTAAGACTGGCATCCCAAAACTTAAAATTTTGTCGTTTACGTTAGAGAGAACAACACTATTTAAAGCAGAGACATTTTTATGTGTGTGTTTAAGTAACTCTTCTAAAGCTGTTTTATCTGGAAGTCCATCGTCATCCATACACCAAAACCAGTCAAACTCTGACTGTAAACCAAACTCAATTCCTGAATAAAACCCTCCTGCTCCACCCAAATTTTCTTGGTGAATTACTAAAAGATTAGATTGTAAATCTAGCCATTCTTTAGTTCCATCACTACTACCATTGTTTACAACTAAAATAGAGTCAGGAACTCTAGTTTGAGACTTGACTGCTTGAATACAGTTTTGAAGGAGCTTTAGCCTATTGTAAGTAACAATAATACAGAGTATTTTCAAGCAGGCATAAAAATAGGACCTGTGCCAACTTCTAATCTTTTAAACTGGACAGGTTGGTTTATTTCTACTTTATCTATATCTAAATCTTCTAATATAGTAATAATCTTTAACCCTTCAGCTAACTCTACAATGGCTAAAATGTAAGGGGTTCTACTTGCTAAATGCCCAAATCCTACGTGAACAACAGTATAAGTATAAACTTTTCCTCTGCCTTGAAAAGTGTAACTTGCCAAGTTTTCTGAACCACAATTGGGACAAAGAAAACTTGGCTCTAACATGTAAAACCCACAGTCTTTACATAGCTTTCCTTGAAGTACTTCCATTATTCAAAATCCCTTTGTAAAATATGTACACAACTTACTGCACCTGGACCACCTAAGACATGAGTTAAAGCAGTTCTTGCACCTTGGACTTGTCGTTCACCTGCTTCTTCTCGTAGCTGAAAAGTCATTTCTACTACTTGCCCAACTCCCGTGGCTCCAATGGGAT
>Ga0308414_1000933_pt1 | contig 19059 bp, 19 predicted proteins | sample HotsprSampleOS50_FD_205667 | JGI IMG/M metagenome (GOLD analysis project Ga0308414, IMG submission 205667) | Hot spring phototrophic mat microbial communities from Octopus Spring, Yellowstone National Park, Wyoming, United States - 20090730_OS50 ...
TGCAAAATTAGCTTGTCCGCTGTGAAACCAATGCGCCGCACGCCTCCTTGGGCTTCCCCTGCTATCGCTGAAATGAAAATCGAACCCCCAGCTGTGTCCGCTGGCAGTCGCCGTGGATTGGGGTCAGTGAGCGTTGCCAGATCGATCGCCCCAGCGGCTTGGGTCAGAGTACCTGTCTGCTTGGCATAGTTGTAATCCAAGCGATCGCCCCGCACAACTTGATTCCCCCTTTGAAAGAACACATTGCCCTCAGCTTGGGTGTCTTGGGTGATCAGATTCACGCTCACCCGATCTGCTCGCAGTTCGCCTTGGGCATAGCGCACCCGTACATTACCAATCGCTGTAAAGGTTTGAGTATTGATATTGTACTCTTGGCGATCGCTAGTGACATTCAACGGCTCACCCTGAGGTATGGGCGGTGGGGCAGGCAGGGGATCATTAGGTTTGCGGGGCGGCAAAGTGCCTGGTTTAACGGGACCCACTTGGGCGAGTTGCTGGAGCGATCGCATCAAGCCCACTAACTCTTTTTGCACCCTCACAGGTAAATCCGCCTCTAAGGGAGCAATGGCAACCAAAGGCGGCGGCTCAGCGGGAGGAGAAACCCAAAGAGTCATATTTGACCTGAAGCGTCAGCAATGCAAAAAAACACAGTTATTATAGCTGTCAGCCGATTCTTTAGATATTCCTGCAAAACGGCGATCGCCCAGCAGTCAGTGGCATAATAACATTACTCAAGTAACTGCACCCTACCCATGGCTGTTTCCAAGTCCAACTCCGCCAAGGCAAACGCCGCCGCCAGTGCCTCTGGAGTCTCGCCAGAGAAGAAAAAAGCACTGGAAATGGCACTGCAAAAGATCGAGAAAGATCACGGCAAGGGTTCGATCATGCGTTTGGGAGATGCTTCTAGTATGCAGGTGGAGCGTGTCCCCAGTGGCGCATTGACCTTAGATTTAGCCTTAGGCGGTGGACTACCCAAAGGACGGGTGATCGAAGTCTATGGACCAGAAAGCTCAGGCAAAACTACGCTGGTACTCCATGCGATCGCCGAAGTACAGAAACGGGGCGGAGTTGCCGCCTTTGTCGATGCCGAACACGCCCTCGACCCCACCTATGCCGCACGGTTAGGAGTGGACATCGACAACCTACTCGTTTCTCAGCCCGACACAGGAGAAATGGCGCTGAATGTGGTAGATGAACTGGTGCGCTCCATGGCGGTGGACATCATTGCCGTGGACTCGGTTGCCGCCCTAGTGCCCCGTGCTGAAATCGAGGGCGAAATGGGGGACAGCCATGTAGGACTACAAGCAAGGTTGATGAGCCAAGCCCTGCGTAAAATTACCGCCAATGTGGGTAGGTCGAACTGCATCGTCATTTTCTTGAACCAACTGCGCCAAAAAATTGGCATTTCTTACGGCAACCCCGAAGTAACCACAGGGGGCACCGCCCTCAAATTCTATGCCTCAGTACGCATGGACATCCGCCGTATCCAAACCCTAAAAAAAGGCACTGAGGAGTATGGCAACCGTGTCAAAGTGAAAGTTGCCAAAAACAAAGTTGCTCCGCCTTTTCGGGTAGCAGAATTTGACATCATCTTTGGCAAGGGCATCTCAGTGATGGGTTGCCTGTTGGACTTGGCGGAAGAGATGGGCATTGTGACCCGCAAAGGGGCATGGTACAGCTACAAAGGCGAAAATGTCGCCCAAGGTCGAGATAATACAGTCAAGTATTTGGAAGAAAACCCCAACATCGCCCAAGAAGTGGAAGAGCAAGTGAGGGCAAAACTGGCTCAGGGTGTTACAGTATCGGCAATTACTGCAGTTCCCCCAGAAACAGATGAGGAGGAGGATGTTGAGGCTATGCCAGAGGATTATTAGTTATGCCAAAGCCTCAATTAGAGCATGGCGCATTCTGTCTGTAGGAGCGGGGTGTTCCAGCCAAAACTCCAAGGCGGCACAGCCCTGATAAAGGAGCATTTCCAAACCATCAATTACTTCATATCCTGCCTGTTTGGCTAACTGTAAAAACTGCGTGGGGCGAGGGGTGTAAATCAAATCGTAGGCGATCGCTCCTTGGGGCAATAGCTTAATTTGTTCTAAACTGAGGGGAGACTCAGGTTGACTTGCCATGCCCAGAGGCGTAGCATTGACCACCAAACCCACCACCTCCAAAATGTTGTCCACTGACTGCCAAGTATGCACCCGCAGGTTGAAATCTCGGAGTTGAGTGGTCATCTGACTGTGAAAACGGCGCATCTTTTTGTGATCCCTGCCGAGCGCATGAATCATAGGACACCCCAACTGCAAACAACCAGCTACCACCGCCTTTGCCGCCCCGCCACTGCCCAAAACCAGCGCAGGAGTTTGACTCCAATCCCTGTGTAACGATTGTAAAGGAGCGAGAAAACCCGCCACATCCGTATTAGTACCCAGCCAACCCTCCCCACAGCGCTTGACCGTATTGACAGCCCCTACGGCTCTGGCAATGTCCGTAACCTTAGCTAATAAGGGCAGGATCGCCTCTTTGTGAGGGATAGTTACATTAAAGCCCCAGACATTGGCGATCGCCCCCAAACCTTGCACCGCCTGAACCAAATCTACCTCCGCTATGCGAAACGGCAAGTAAGCGTAATCCACCCCCAATTCAGCAAATGCGGCATTGTGCATCACTGGGGAGAGACTATAGGTAACAGGATCACCAATGATCCCCAAAATTTGCGTAGTACCTCTCAGCATTCCTTCACAATAGCCGATTCTGACCCCCCATCTGCAAATGCATTGCGATAGACTAAAAAAACATAAGCACTCGTCTTTGCTCTATGATCACTGTGTAAATGTTGACCCTCAGCCCAGAACTGCAACAAAGGCTATCTCCCCCTCTGAAGGTGGGTGAATTTGTTCTGCACAGCCGTGTTTTCCAATCGCCGCTCTCTGGAGTAACCGATATGGTGTTTCGCCAGTTGGTGCGGCGTTTTGCCAAAAAGTCCATGCTCTATACCGAGATGGTCAATGCCACAGGTCTGCACTATGTCAAGCAACTGCCCAAGATCATGGAAGTAGATCGGCAGGCGGAAACACCCATCAGCATTCAATTATTTGACTGTCGTCCAGACTTTTTGGCGGAGGCGGCACAAAAAGCCGTAGCAGAGGGCGCAGATACGGTGGACATCAATATGGGTTGCCCAGTAAATAAAATCACCAAGAATGGCGGTGGCTCTTCTCTGCTCAGAGACCCCCAGTTAGCGGAACAGATTGTGCGCGAAGTAGTTAAAGCTGTGCCAGTGCCAGTAACTGTGAAAACGCGTATTGGCTGGAATGATCAGGAAATTAACATTATCGACTTTGCCAAGCGCATGGAAGCCGCAGGAGCGCAGATGATTACGGTGCATGGGCGCACTCGGGCGCAGGGCTACAACGGCAGGGCGCGCTGGGAATGGATTCGTAAAGTCAAAGAAGTGCTGACCATTCCCGTCATTGCCAATGGCGATATTTTTTCAGTACAAGCCGCAGTGCAATGCCTCACGGAAACTGGTGCTGATGGGGTAATGTGTTCTCGGGGTACGCTCGGCTATCCGTTTTTGGTTGGTGAAGTGGATCATTTCTTGAAAACGGGCACACTGCTCCCGCCACCCACTGCCCGTGATCGCTTGGCGGTAGCGCGCGATCATCTGATCGGTTTGTATGCATACAAAGGACAGCAGGGAGTATATCAGGCAAGAAAACACATGACATGGTATGCCAAAGGGTTCCCCAATGCGGCAGTTCTGCGTGGCAAGTTGTGTGTCATAGAAACTGTGCAGGAGGGGCTAGACCTGTTGGAGCGGGCAATGGCAGAAACAGAGAGGGAGCAGTGAATGGTGACGAAACGCAATGCGCTGATAGCAGTGGTAACTCTGGTAATGCTGAGCATAGGTGTAGCTGTTTGGCTATTGCAACCCAGCTCTGCCCCAGTGGTGCAGGAAACCCAAGCCCCGGGGTCAGAAATTATCAATGCCACTCTGCGGGAGTTTAATGAGCAAGGGGAGTTGATTTGGGAAGTGGAAGCGGAACGAGGGGACTATCGCCAAGACCGCCGTATTGCTGATGTAGTTGGCATCAAGGGGCGGTTTTATGAAAAGGGCAAGTTGGTAATAGAAGCGCAAGGAACGGCGGGTATCATCAATCAAGCCAATCGGGAAATTGCTATCACTGGTAATGTTAAGGGAAAAGTGGTCAAGGAAAACATCGAATTGCAAGCCAATAACCTGCGCTGGAATGCCGACCAAGACCAACTAGAAGCGGAGGGGAATATCCGCCTCGCCAAGCCCGCAGATGACTTACAAATTGTGGGCGAGATTTTGCAGGGTAGCCCCAGTCAAAATCGCTTTACCCTGAAGCGCAAAGTAGTAGCCACCTCTGGCAAGCCGCCGATCCAGATTAGCAGTGATGCGGTTACTTGGGATGTCAAGAATCAGCGCATTTTTAGCCAAACTAAGCTGTCCGCCATTCAAGCAAAAGACAAACGCACGCTTACCGCCAATGCAGGCGAGTGGGATACCCAGCGCCAGTTAGTTTTGCTCAAGGGCAATGTCACCGCCAAAGATGCCCTACTGGACATTGAGTTGGATACACAGCAGGTGCAGTGGCAGTTGCAGTCCCAGAAGGTGATTTTGCCGCAAAGTTTTGTAGTCACAAGTCCCAGCCGCAATCTCAGGGTGATCGCCCAAATGGGAACAGCGCAATTAGACGATCAGCAGATCGACCTCATGGGCGAAGTGCAGGCGGAACTGCAAACGGAACGGGCGACGGTGCGGGCGGATCGGGTGCGGTGGCAAATTCCTAGTCAGATAGTTACGGCGGAGGGGGGGATTCGCTATGAACGCATAGCCAATAACTTGAAGCTGAGGGGCGATCGCGCGATCGCCAATTTAGCCGAGCAATCGATTCAGATAACTGGCAGTGATGTAATTTCCGAGTTTACGCCCTAAGCTGGTTGCTCTATGCCCTACTTGCTCTATCTCGATACTCAAGGCACGGAAACAAGATATGAACTGCACGAGGGAGTGAATACAATCGGCAGACATCCCGATAATTCCGTCTGTAATGACCACCTCAGTCTGTCTCGCTTTCACGCCCAGATTTTGGTAGATGGCAATGCCGCTCTGATTGTCGATTCCCAGAGTCGTAACGGCACTTATGTCAATAACTTGCGGATTCAGCGCTGTGAGCTGAAGGATGGGGATCAACTGCGCTTTGGTGAGGTATTGTTCCGTTTCGTGCAGGGCAAGGTGAAGCACAGTTACGATCTGGTTAAGCCAATGACTGGAGACATTACTCACATCAGCGATCTCCTAGACCAAGATCAGGACAGCAGTGCCTCTGGTTCGGCAATTAAATTGCGGCAAACCAGCAAAGAACAGCGCAATCTGGATAAATTAAATATCCTGCTGGATGTGGGACGGGAACTGGGGGCAATGCCAGAGCTAGAAAGACTGCTCGCCAAACTCCTTGATCTGCTGTTTGTGATTATGGATATTGATCGGGCGGCGATTTTATTAGCAAACCCAGACACCCAAACCTTAGAGCCAAAGGCGGTGAGAACCAGACACAGCGATCGCCAACAGCGGATTTATAGCCAGCAGATCGTCAATTTCATATTCAACTCAGGCAATGCGGTAATTTCCAATAACCCCGAAACCGATCAGCGCTTTGTTGGTTCCGATTCCATTTTGGTACAAGCAATTCGAGCTTCTATGGGCGTACCACTGAAACTGCACAATGAAGCGATGGGAGTGCTCTATGTGGACAGTCTCACGGCTGTTAGTGCATACACTGAGGAGGATTTGGAATTTTTGGCGGCGATCGCTGGGCAGGCAACTATTGCCATAGAAAATAACCTGCTATCGGAAAAAATTAGAGCCTCGGCAGTCATGCAAGCCAAATTTGCCCGATTTTTCCCCAAAGCCGTCAGCCAGCGCCTACAGGAATCAGAAGCACTGGAGATTGTCGAAACTGAGGCAACGATTCTGTTTGCCGACATCACCAACTTTACCCAGCTATCTTCGGTCATGCCCCCCCGACAGGTGATTGGTATGTTGAACGAATACTTCTCCGTAATGGTGGAGGACATTATTTTTCGCTATGAGGGCACTCTGGAAAAATATATTGGCGATGCCCTATTGGCAGTGTGGGGCGCACCCTATCGGCACAATGATGACCCTTATCGAGCAGTCCAAGCCGCCCTCGCCATGCAACATGCCATGACCAAACTCAATCAAACATGGCAGGCACAGCAAATCATTCCCCGACAGCTCTTTCCTATTCAAATCCATATCGGCATTCATACTGGCATGGTAGCGGCAGGGAATATTGGCTCACCGCAGTTGATCCAGTATGCCACCATCGGCGACACCACCAATTTAGCAAGTCGCATCTGTAGTGAAGCCAAAGGAGGAGATATTCTATTATCACAAAGTACTGCCAGCCGACTGGAACAGCTAGACCGTAGTTTGATGACCGATCTGCCCCTCGAAAAACTGCCGCTCATGACCCTCAAAGGTCGCAGTGAGCCAACTCAGTTGTTTCGCTTGCACTGGCAGAATGCTTAGTTCTATACCACTCCCAAATTAGAAGTATCAAACTTCCTCCTGTCTTCACTGCCAACTCTTCCCCATTGGGGAAGGAAGAATTGATGCGGTATGGAACTCAAAAAATATCCCAATGCAAGTCTAATTCGCTAAGCATCTGCCATAATACACGGCAATTTATGCCTCCACTGGTATGGAAGTAGGCAAAATTGTTTTCCATTTTCAGAGAGCAAAGTAGGAGCAAGACCTGAATACAAATTTTTTCCCCAATCATGAAGCAAAAATAGCAGTCATAATTGAGTTCAGAATAGAGGGTGCAGGGAGCAAGGCGCTCTAATTGGTTCTGGACAATTGCTATAGTTTAATTGAGAAGGTCTGCAAGAGATATTTTCACGGGGCAAACATTTGCAATTTTTAGTGATGGACTGTACTGGATATGTCTAGAATTCGCTGTAGATTTTATAGTTGGCATGATGGTATCTAAAGTTGTACTTTACTTTGGAGGGAAATGTAACTCACTCACCTAGACTAAAATGGGAGTCAATGCACTAACTGAGACTCACCCTATGGAAAACAATGACATCGGTAAAGTTTTGAGCAAGGGTTATTATGTGACTCTTGGGGCGATCGCTACTCTGGTGGATACCTTGCAAAGTGAGCCTAAACGCCAGCAGGCTGTAAGCTCTCTCCAGTCCAATATCGAGCAGTTACTCCAAGAGCTTGCCAACAAAGGGGTCAGCACTGAGGCAGAAGCCCGCAGTTATGTGGATCGCCTAGTCTCACCGCCCGCCAAGGAGCAAACAGTGGAAACCCAAGCTACAAGCGTTCCCAGTGATGACATTGCCGAACTAAAGGAGCTAACCCAACAGGTGGCGGAACTGCGGGCGGAGTTGGCAAAAATGCAAGATGCTTCTCAGTCATGACACCTGCTCAGAAATAGGGCTATACTTGCTAAAGATTTAAGTTTGTGGTCAGGATTTATGCGGTTGCCTCTGTATTGGTCATTTTTGCTCGCCCATGTGCTCTCCCTGCTCTTTGGCTTGTTGGGACTGCTGATAGTTTTGCCCAATACAGAATTTATTGAGAGCCTGTCTCCGTTGGGAATGCAGATTTTTGCCTTTGGTATGCAAAGCGGCGGGGCGATGTATATGATTGTCGGGGCGATCGCCGTATTTCTCTATAGCAAACAGCAGTTGGGGTTGAAGCGCAGTTTGCAGTTTATGTTACCTGCTATTTTCCTCTCTTTGGGCAGTGAACTGCTGGGAACTAGCACTGGCTTTCCTTTTGGGGCTTACTCCTACCTCAGCGGCTTGGGCTACAAAATTCTTGACCTAGTACCTTTTACCATTCCCCTGTCTTGGTTTTACATGGGATTTGCCAGCTTTTTATTGGCTTGCACTTCCCTGAAGTGGGGCGATCACTGGTTGCAGAGACTAGAGGCGATCGCCCTTGGAGCCATGATGCTCACCGCATGGGACTTTGTCCTCGATCCCGCCATGAGTCAAGCGCAGTACCCTTTTTGGGAATGGCATCAGTTTGGTGCATTTTTTGGTATGCCTCTGCAAAACTTTGCGGGCTGGATGGGTACAGGGGCATTATTTATGACGGTGGCTTCGGTACTGTGGGGGGCAAAGGGGCATCCCGTATTACGCCGTGATCAGCTTACCTTCCCCTTGGCGGTGTATGTGGCTAACTTTTTGTTTGGGGCGCTCCTCAGTGCTGGGGCAGGCATCTATCCCCCTATTGCGCTTGGGATATTGTTGGGAATTGCCCCTGCCATTGGCTTGTGGTGGCGATCGCCCAAACCAAGTCCTGAAACCATCACTCCTAGCACCACTCCCCCCTTACCTGTAACTGCTAATTCCTAGCGCCATGCCGCCCCAGCTAGTGCTTGCCTCCAGTTCCCCCGCCCGTCGTGCCCTGTTGGCAAATGTAGGTCTTACCCCCATAGTGCAAGCCAGTAATTTTGATGAATCCCTAATTCAGGTGAGCGATCCCCACAGTCTGACTGCCACCTTGGCTCAATGCAAAGCGGAAGCGGTAGCCAAGCATTTTTCTGGGCAACCCGCCCTAGTGTTGGGCTGTGATTCCATGCTCTGGCTGAACGGCAAAGTCTGGGGCAAGCCGCAAACTCAGGAACGGGCGATCGCCATGTGGCAGGAAATGCGGGGCAATAAAGGAGAGCTGGTTACTGGTCATGCCCTGATCGATACCCAACAGAAGCGCACCTTAGTGAGATGCGCTACTACTGTGGTACATTTTGTGTCCGCCACCGACCGAGAAATAACCAGTTATGTCGCCACTGGCGAACCGCTGAACAGCGCTGGTTGTTTTACCCTCGAGCGCTTGGGAGGCTGGTTAGTAGAGCGGATAGAAGGCTGTCATACTAATGTGATTGGCTTGAGTCTGCCCCTATTGCGTGCCATGCTCAGGGAACTGGGGTATGCCCTCGACTTCGCCACAGGTAGCACCACCTTGCAACCCCTATGACCTCTCCAGAAAACGCCCATCTAGCAAAAATTCGGCTGTACCCTATTAAATCCCTCGATCCCATGGAGGTCAGTTCCGCCCGTATTGCGCCATCGGGAGCGTTAGTCGGCGATCGCGAATTTGCCTTATTTGATCAACAGGGCAAGTACATCAACGGCAAAAATAACCCCCTCGTGCATCGCCTCCGCACCAGCTATGACCTCCCCAACCGTCTGGTAACTATCAGCGTGCAGGGCGAAACCGTAACCCTGCATCTGGATCATCAGCGCGCAGAACTAGCGGACTGGTTCAGCCATTTTTTCCGTCAGCCCGTAGAGATACGCCAAAATAGCGAGGCAGGCTTCCCCGATGATACAGAATCTCCCGCCAGCACCATAGTCAGCCTTGCCACCCTTGAGACAGTTCAGTCTTGGTTTCCCGATCTCAGCCTCGAGCAGATCAGGCTGAGGTTTCGCAGTAACTTGGAGATAGCAGGTGTGCCCGCCTTTTGGGAAGATAGTCTCTATGGCAGAGCGGGAGTTAGCGTGCCTTTTCAGATCGGTGCTGTCACCTTTTGCGGCACTAATCCCTGCCAGCGTTGCCCTGTCCCCGTGCGTGACCCGTTCACGGGGGAGAACTATCCGCACTTTGTGAAAATTTTCACTCAACAACGCCAAGCCACCCTGCCCCAGTGGGTAGAAGCCAGCAGGTTCAATCATTTTTATCGCCTGACCGTAAACACTAAAGTTCCGCCATCAGAAGTAGGTAAAACCCTCAGTGTTGGCGATGCCATTCACCTAAATCCGCCCCAGATCGGCTGACACTAGGTGAGCGCAGGCGAAACCCGAAAATGCCACCGCATTTAAGCCCTGTCCAGGGAAAGTGCTGTCGCCCACGCAATAGAGATGGGGAATCGCTGTGCGGTTAAACGGCATGGGCAATAACCCCCACAACTGCCTCTGCGGCATTGGTCCATAGGTGCCGTCTACTCTGCCCAAGAAGCGGCGGTGGGTTTTGGGTGTGCCAATTTCTTGGTAGTCCAGTGCTGAATCGATCGCAGGGCAGATTTTCTGCAAGCGCTGGATCACCTTGCCTGCCTCTGTCTCTTTCTTTTTCTCATACTCTGAGGAGCTAAGTCCTTGCCATTCGGCGATCCAACTGGGACTAAAGGCATGGATAATGTGGTGATCGGGGGGAGCCAAGCTGGGATCAAGGAGCGTGGGAATAGAGACAAAAACAGTACCGAGGGACTGCTCCATCTGATCCCAGTTATCAAGCAGTACATGGTGGCAGTGGGTCTGGGGGGGCAGGGCAGAGGCTTTGATCCCCAGATGTAAGCTAAGAAAACTGGGGGATTTTTGATAGTTGGTCTGCCATTTTTGCTCGGCTTGGGGCAGGGGGTGATCGCCGAGTAACTGCCCAAAAGTATCCCAGCGAGTAGCATTGGAAATTACCTTTTTGGCGAATAACCGTTTGCCATTTGCCAACTCCACCGTAACGCCATGTTCACTAGGCAAAATTTTCGTCACCCTAGCTGAGTAGTAAATCTCCCCGCCATGTTGTTTTAGTCCCGCCACCAAGCGTTCGGCAATTTGCCCCACCCCGCCCTTGGGATAGTTGATCCCGCCGTAGTGGCGATCGCTAAATACCATGCCCGCATTGATCATCGGCGTTTTATCGGCAGGGACCACCGACCAGATGTAGCACTCAATATCAATAAACTTCAGCAGTATGGGATCACAGATATAGCGGCGGGCGATCGCTCCCACATTTTGCGGCAAATAGCGCACCAGCCCCAGACAGGCAAGGGGGTTCTGCACAAACACCCGCAATAGATACCGCCACTCCTCCAAAGACAACAGCTCGATGCTATTCAAGCAATTAAACACCTGCCAGCACTCGTCATAGAACTTTTTGATCCCAACCCGTTCATGGGGAAACTTACTGCTGAGATGGTCGATAAACTGCTGATAATCACGGGATACCTCTACTTCCAAGCCATCGGGCAAATGGTAATGCACCTGCACAGGGTCAGGAATAGTCTCTATATCTTGCCCCACCGCCTGCAAAGCTCTGGTCAGCAGATTAGTAGTGCCCCGCTTGCCGAAGCCAAAAATCATCGATGCCCCCACATCAAAGCGATAGCCATTTCTGGCAAAATAGCCCGCACTGCCTCCCGGGATCAGATATTTCTCAAGGACTAGCACCTTAATTCCTTTGACTGCTAGTTGGGTTGCTGTTACCAAACCCCCGATCCCAGCCCCAACCACAATCACCTCTGCATCCATCCAAAAACTGCTCCCAGCCACAAGTTACCTCTTCAATTGTATAGTCCCCTATAGAATTCCCAGAGGTCTGCCGTAAGTAAGACGCATTAGCTGTCAATAACTCAGCATATTCTGTTAATATGAAAATGAGTGCCGAGACTACTGCTCAGGTGAAAACTATGAAAAAACTGTTGCTATTGGCGATCGCTTCCCTACTATTGCCGCTGTCTAAAACTGGCTCAGCATCTGCTCAAACTGCTCCCACGCTGTCCGAACAAACCCTGAGAGAGAACCAGCGCTCGGGGAGTCTCTATGAGCAAAGTGGCGGTGGGTTGAATGTGATGCAGTTGATTCACAACGCCAACTTAAGGGGCAATACTACTCCTGAGCAGTTCCAAAGTAAGCAACAAGAAAACCTAGACGAAGCCGTTGAAGCCTTTCGCAAGCGCAATAGCTCCGAACTGAAAATAGATTTTTCGCGGCAATCTAACTAGAGCATGAGCAGTTATCAGTACGATGCCCTGCTGAGTCATTACAGCACACAGGAAAATGTGATCAAGCTTCTGCGGCAGTATCGTCCCTATTTTGAGATGATCCCTAGCCTGCGTCGCCCTCATGAATCGCTAATTTGCGTGCCTCTGCCCGTTGTCAAGCTGGCATCCGCACCAGAGGGGCAAAATCATGTCCAACTGGAGTGCGATATTGGCGTGGTGATGTGCGACCCCGATTGGAAAGTGAAGGTGGGGCGTGAGGTGTTCATTCTGTTCCATCGCCCTGGTGAGGATTTTGCGGGCTTACTGAAGCGGTGGCGACAGGTGGAAGTTACCTTGAGTCATGAATATAGTTGGCTTCTGCCCATCAAGTATCGCAACCTTTTGGGCGATCGTGCGGACTATTTGTTTCCCTTGTTTGTAACCTTGAACTATACCCCCTCCCGCATCCGCAAGGGGCTGGAAGGAGCCTCCCTGCCCTATGTCCAAGCCGAGCTTCCTCAAGAAGAATTGGACAGCCCCAGCGACGATGATACTGAGCCAAGCCAACGGCTGATCCTTGAGTGAATGGTGGATTCCCATATTGCAATGACGCTGTTGATTTTGCTGTTTGCTACTGCTCACAGCGGCTTAGCGGCTCTGCGTCAAAAATTAGAAGTTCGCATCGGTGCTAGGCTGTATCGCGTGATCTTTGCCCTAGTTAGCATTGCTCTGGCACTACCCGTATTTATCTATTACTTCAATCATCGCTACGATGGCGTGCAGTTATGGAACTTACAAGATCGGGCGGGTCTGCATGAGTTTGTAACAATTCTGTCCGCTGTGGCGTTTTTCTTTCTCTATCCCGCCACCTTCAATCTGGGGGAAATTGCCGCTATCCAGAAACCGCAGGTGCGTCTATACGAGACGGGAATTACCAGAGTGTCCCGCCACCCCCAACTAATTGGCATGACCCTGTGGTGTATTGCCCATACCCTATGGATTGGTACTTCCTTCGCTTTGCTCACGGCTGTTTGCTTGGTGGGCTATCACTTGTTTGCTGTGTGGCATGGCGATCGCCGTTTGTATAGCCGTTACGGTCAGGCATTTGTGGAACTGCAACAGCGTACCTCAGTTATTCCCTTTGTTGCCATTTGGCAAGGAAAACAGCAATTTGTGTTCAGGGAATTTCTGCGACCTGCCTATCTCGGCGTGATTGCCGTAATTCTCATCTTTCGCTATCTGCATCCCATTGTGCTGGCGGCTTCTGCCCGTCTGGATTTTTGAGCTAATGGATCGGCTGACGGTTTGCCATACTCAGGATGGCTCGCTGACATTCTTTTCTGAGCAGTTTGGTGAGGCACTGCACAGCACATATGGAGCTAAAAGCGAGGCAGAGTTGAAGTTTGTCGTGCCTGCAGGCATTGCCCACAAGGGACAACGGCAGGGGCAGATCAGTATCTTAGATGTGTGCTTTGGTTTAGGATACAACACCGCCTCAGCCCTAGATACTTTAGCAAATTCTGCGCCAACCTGCGCTGTTCAAGTGTGGGGTTTGGAAAACAACTGGGAAGTATTGCGCCAAGCGGTGGCACAGCAAATGCACCGTATTTGGAGCGATCGCACTCAGCGGGTGTTAGAGCAACTAACGCTCAGTCCCACAGTCCAAGACCAACAGTGGCAATTACAGCTTATCCTCACCGATGCCCGCCAAGGAATTCACCATGTGCCCGATCGCTCGGTAGATGCCATTTTCTTTGATCCTTTTTCCCCCAAGCGATGCCCCCAACTGTGGACAATCGACTTTTTGCGCTTGGTGACAGCCAAACTCAAGCCCGATGGTTACTGGGTTACCTACTCCTGCGCCGCCGCAGTTCGCTGTGCCTTGTTGGAACTGGGGCTGAACCTCTGGGCAGTGGAACCTCTGGGGCGCAAGTCCTGTGGCACGATCGCCAGTCTTGCTGATACTAGCGTCCCTCAGCGATCCCGCAATTTAACCAGTCTGGAGTATGCCATATTGCAAACTAGGGCAGGCATACCCTACCGTGATCCGCAACTACAGGACAGCGCAGAAGTGATAGTCGAGCGGCGCAAACAGGAACAACAGCAGAGCGATCGCCAGTCTTCCTCGAGTTGGTTGAAAGCCAATTTAGAATATGCTTAGAATGTAACCAATAATTAAATCTCAAAGGAGTGCTCAGTTTGTCCAAACAAGATGGAATTGAAATAGAAGGTACCGTAACCGACTCTTTGCCCAACGCCATGTTCCGTGTCGATCTGGATAACGGGTTCAATGTGCTTGCCCATATTTCTGGGAAGATTCGCCGCAACTATATCAAAATCCTGCCTGGCGATCGCGTCAAAGTGGAACTGACCCCCTATGACCTCACCAAAGGGAGAATTACCTATCGCCTCAAGGATCAAAAAGGAAAGTAGCGGGGAACCAGAATTTTCGGTGATGCGTCATGGCAGATACAAGCTGGCGTGGGGATATCAGGGTTTTGTTAAACATACCAAACTTACCTGCTAAGTGACTGCTAAACGACTAATGTCTATGATGTCCATGAATATCAAATCTCAACTTTTGGGTACTGCTTCCGCTTTATTGCTAGGTGCGCCTGCGATTGCCCCTTTAGTGCTCAGTTTCCCACCTCAGGCGATCGCCCAAGCCCGCAACGCCGATGAACAGATTGCCATTGATGTCTATCGCCGTGCCAATCCCGCCGTAGTCACGATCAGGGCGGATTTTTCCTCTGGTTCGGGCAGTATCATCGATGCCTCGGGGCTGGTGATCACCAATGAACATGTGATCCGCCGTAGCAATGGCACAGTGAGTGTGATGACCGCCGATGGCAGGAGATATACAGGACAGGTGATCGCCATTGATCGCCGCAACGATCTGGCACTGATCCGCCTGCAAACCACTGACCGCTTTCCCACTATCCCCCTAGCCAACAGTAGCGGCATCGCCGTTGGACAGAGGGTATTTGCCATCGGTGCCCCCTTTGGCTTGTCGGGCACACTAACCACTGGTATCCTCAGCCGTATCAATCCCAACAATGGCGACCTACAAACCGATGCCGTCCTTAACCCCGGTAATTCGGGTGGACCTCTGCTCAACTCACGGGGCGAATTGATCGGCATAAACAAAGCAATTCGGGTGTCGCCTTCGGGAGCAAATACGGGGATTAGCTTTGCCACTAGCATTCTGGTTGCCCAACCGTTCATTGCGCAAAATGCTAACCGCCCGCCCATCGCCACTGCTCCGACTAATCCTAGCAATCCTGCGCCCAGTACCCGTGGTCCACGACTGGGGGTGGTGGTGAATACAGAAACTCTAGTAATTGAATCTGTCCAACCCAACTCCATTGCCAGTGTGTATGGTCTGCGCCCTGGCGATCGCTTGGTGGGGCTAAATGGACGGCGGCTCTCCAGCGTGGAAGAACTGATTGATTTCCTAGACACTCGCCCCAGTAGCGCCGTACTCACCATCAATCGGGGCAGTCGCATCGGCAACCTGCGTATTCTATTCCGTGAATTTTAGCCAGAAAGCAGAACAAACTCCAGACGCAGGTTAAATTCCTTCTCAAATGGCACCTTTTTGTATTCTAAGCTCCACAATTCCAGACTACAGGGGTCATTGGCTGAGGTGGGGAATATTTGCAGGGTAGCTTGGCGGGTGGTGAGGTCGCAGATCAAGTAGAAGTTGCTGATTGCCCCAATTTGCCTGCGGTCTAGGGCAACAGCCAATCTCAGCAGGGTGCTAGCTTGACGCACAAACAGCCGCATTTCATCATTTGCCAGCCGTTGGAAATTGTCATGCTTCCTTTTGGGTTCACTCTTGCGGTGATAGCGTGCTAGGTTGGCAATAATTTCTAGTTCCGATTCGGTGTAGCCCAAGAGTTCACCATGCCGAATCAAATAGTAGGAGTGCTTGTGATGGGCAGAGTGGTTGATGTGATGCCCCGCATTGTGCAACATAGCCGCTGTCCACAGGTAGTCTCGCTGTTCGCTTGTCCACTGATGCAGTACCCCGAGGCTCTGGTCAAATAGGCTCATGGCATGGCGAGCAATGCACTTGGCACTGGTGGTATGAATGCGATATTTATCCGAGAGTTTGTGAATACTGCGATCTCTGACTGAAGTTTGGAAACGCAGGCGGTCTTCAATCAGTCCATGCCGCATCATCCAATCTACAATTACCCCTTCCCTCAGCGATCGCTGGCAGACAATCAGCCGCTGGGCAGAGAGTTGCGACATGGTTTCTAATAAAATTAACGCCCCCGCCACAATAATCTCAGCCCGCTTGGAACGCAGGAGTTCGGTGCGTTGTGCCAGAGTCATCTTCTGCAATTTTTCGGCGATCTGTTGCACATCGGCGAAACTGATCTCATAGCCTTGCAGGGGGTTAGGCACTGTGCCAGTTTTTTCTTTGGCAACCAAAGAGGCGATCGCCTCAATCGTACCTGAAGTGCCAATCAATCGCACTTCTTCCTGTCCCAGCAGGCGCAAAATCTCCTCAGTAGAGCGTTCCATCATGCCCCGCACATAGCCCTGCAGGCGATCGATCTCCCGTGCTGAGGGTGGGTCGCAGGTAAAAAATAGATCAGTGAGCCGCACAGCTCCTACCTTAGTGCTACTCAGAAATTCAGGCTCATGTCCATTCCCCAAGATCAACTCGGTAGAGCCACCGCCGATGTCAACAATTACATGGTTCTGCTCCTGTAGCTCCATCGCCGACAGCACACCTAGATAGATGCGCCGTGCTTCTTCCTGACCTGAAATCAGGGAAACTTGCAACCCAACAGTCTGCTGGATCGTGCGGATAAATTCCAGACCGTTTGGCGCTTCACGGACGGCGGAGGTGGCAACAGCAACAATTTCTTCTACCTTGAGACTATGGCAGATTTCTGAGAAGCGTTGCAGGGTCGCCAGCGATCGCGACATAGCTTCTTCGGACAGCTTACCCGTTTGCGCACAGCGTTCCCCAAGACGGACACTATCTTTTTCGGTGGCGATCGCACTAAAGCTGGGAATACGAGTATTGATCTGCACTACGATCATGTGAATGGAATTAGTGCCAATGTCAATAGCGGCTATGCGACGATCAGTCATCTAACTGCAAAGGTAACTGCGTAAATAATTTACCCTAAAATTAGAGATTTTATATGAACTAGTCTCTTGGCAGTCCAGACATAAGCATTCAGCAATCACTCACCAGCCATGAGAGGAATTGACCCTGCATGGATAGCATGCCCACGCCAGAAGCGCCATACTACGCAGTGAGAATAGCTGAGAACTTATTGGTTCCGTGTTTTAGTTCCCAGCGGCAAAATCCAAGTTTTGGACATTATCCGTGATGAATATGTGCCCATAGAGAGATGGCAACCCTAGCCCCACAATTTTTGGAAATAGCGGCTATCTGCTAAAAATCTGAGGAAATTGCGGCACACTTCCGATTGATCGGGGAAAATGGTCATCAGCTCCAGATACTTCCCATTCGGTCTGTAATTCTTTTTCTCTCCCTCAATGACTTCCACTACAGGATACATCCGATGCCACAGCCTGCCAATCTGACCCATGCTCCCCGTAAGAGAAGTTCCTCGAATGCTTTGTCTATTAGCATAATCTCTATGCAACCATTCAATGGCGATCGCATCATCCTTGCCATCTGCCAACCTGCCCCACACCTGCACATTACCCACTCGCCATGCCTCCCGCCAACGGCAGTTATTACTGAACTGCACTTGATGCAGTCCTAACCAACTTCTCGCCGCATTCTGTAAAGAATCCAAAAATCTAGGAATACTCTCTAGCCTTCTCACTCCCACATCCCTCTGAAAGGAACTAGGCAACCACTGCCCGTGACAACCGATTAACGGCTTATTATTCCCTTGATAATAATCTCGATAGAACAAGCGATGATCCGCTCTGCGCCAAGACTTGCCAAATCCTGCAAAAATCATGGCGAACATATTGAGATGCAAAATTAAATTTTGCAATGCCTTGAGATGCTCCTCATTTGCCAGTGGTTTTGTCAATATCCATTCCAATTTCCCTTCCACTTCATAGGTGGGCACACGCCATGCCCCATGACCAAATGTTCCCTCCACTAGCTTATCAATGACAAAATTCATTGCTAAAAGACCAACCGTGCCATGACTCGTTACCCCACCAAATAATCTTTCCACTTCCCTAGTAGCAGTTCTTTCATCAGTCAGACCGCCAAAGATGCGCATGGCATGACCTCTAATCCCTGCACGAAACATATTGGGACGAAACTCTCCTTCGCCACTAAGTAGTTTACTTGCCATTCCTTGACCTTTGATGTGATGGGGCGGGTAGAGCCGTTCCCCCACGAGGGACTGGGGATGTCCATAACCCGCACTGACACGACAACCAATGCCCATAGAAAAGGCTTTTTCCCAAATCTGCCAGATAGTTTCCCATTCCTCTTCCGAGAGCTTCTCTTTGCTGGAGATAGCAAATCTTAGCTCAGGCTGATAGAGAGAAATTTGCACAAACGCTGAACTATGCCTTCTTTGATCTCGGTTGATTACCTGTCTTTCCTGCTGGGGATGCACAATATCCACCAGTTTTTTTGTCCAGTCTGAACTGGTAGGATAGCCACCATGAAAACGGAGAATACCAGGGTGCAGATCACGGCTCTTGGTAGAACTACCGCAGTAGCGCAACTTTTGCTCTGCATTACAAGCCTTCCTAAAGATTCCTTTCATACTACTCCCTGGATAAAAAGGATAACCCCTTGCTCCCAGTACAGGACGAATAATCCCTTCATCCTGTCCAGAGTTGGTGACAAATCGCCAACTGATTTTGTAGGTACGGGTTCGCAAATTTTCAAACTGAGGTGGTTGGGGATAGACTTCCCTAATTAGTTCATTCACCCACAGTTCGGCATCTTGCAGTCTGCCCCTGCGGTGGGGATCAAGGCGTTGCACTTGGCATCTGCCCTCTACCTGCGCCCTAAATGCCATAGGAATTTTATTTAACCGATCCGCTACAGGCATAGTCCCTCCTAAGTTCTATTTGTACCTCTGAGTCCACCAAATCATGCAGTCGCAGAGTTGGGTCAAAACAGCGATCGCCACTCGCTGGTCATCCACACCCAAAGCCCACAGCTTCTCCGCCATTGCCTGCACACTTTTGGGATTACTTGCCTGCACTGCATCATTGGGAATAGTTACTCCCGCCTGTCGCATAATATCCACCAGCGTATCCCAAGTCTCCTGCCAATAGTCAGCTTTACCTGCGCTACCATGACTTCCTCGCA
>Ga0308414_1000935_pt1 | contig 19036 bp, 17 predicted proteins | sample HotsprSampleOS50_FD_205667 | JGI IMG/M metagenome (GOLD analysis project Ga0308414, IMG submission 205667) | Hot spring phototrophic mat microbial communities from Octopus Spring, Yellowstone National Park, Wyoming, United States - 20090730_OS50 ...
AGGTGTACTCATACGGACTCGCACTGTCGGTAGTGAGCAGAGTGGTGCCACGGTAGAACCGGACATTTACAATACTGCCGTCCGGGTCGCTCGCCGTCGCTGCAAGTACGATCTCCGCCGGCGCGGTCCAAGTGCTGTTGTTAACCGGGCTGGTCAGTGAGACTGCGGGAGGCTGGTTGGGCGGGTACACCGTCACGCTCGCCACCGCGGAGGTGCTTACCGCCCCCTGGTTGTCCGTCGCCGTGGCGTACAGCTGATACGTCCCGCTGGACACTCCGGTCCACGTGTAGGTGTACGGACTGGTGGTGTCCAGATTGAGCAGTGTCGTCCCGCTGTAGAATCGCACCGCGGTGACGCTGCCGTCACTGTCACTCGCCGTTGCAGCGAAAGTAATGTTTGCAGGTGCGGTGTAGCTGCTGCCGGTCACCGGACTGGTCAGGCTCACAGTCGGTGGCTGGTTCACCGGTGTACCGGAGGAGTACACCGTGATGTTCACCACCGTTGACGTGCTGGTCGCGTTCTGGTTGTCGTAGGCGATCGCACGCAAGGGATAGCTGCCTGCCGCAACTCCCGCCCAGCTGTATGCGTACGGGCTTGTGGTATCAGCGTTCAGCAGTGTCGCCCCCGTCCAGAACTCCACCCGGGTGACACTGCCGTCCGGGTCGCTCGCGCTTGCTGTCAGGTTCACAATTGCCGGAGCCGTCCACGTGCTATTGTTTGGCGGCGAGGTGAGGTTCACCGACGGTGGAACGTTCACTGACGCTGTGGAACGTACATCCTGCCACACCGTAGTGCCGTACGCACGGATGAGCGTCCCCAATTTATGCATGTGACAAAGGTCGCCGATACACGTCGCTTTACCGACCATTTTTGCAAGAACATCCGAAGTATCTCCGAGCACGTGCGCACGCAACGTGAAAAACGTCCACGCAAAATCTGGAGCATTGTAGGCGTTTTCCCCGCCTTGATAGTTCTGCTCCCAACCGGGGACATTTTTGTAGAGGTACTCTCCGTAGCAGTAGTCCCCCCGCCACACGAACCACCCGGGATAGGTGCCTTGCGCATGCTGCGCCCAGTCAAGGCCTATCCGAAAACCCAGGGAGTTCTGTGCCGCGCTGAGCTGGTTCTCTCGGATAAATCTCCCGACTTCAGGTGCGTAGTACAGCACCACCGTTGAGTCTCCACGCCACGTGTGAAAAAGCGGATAACACCAATCGTGGTTAGGCATCGTATTCGCTCGTTGACCCATCATGGCGGACGAAAGCCACGTGTTGTAGTTGGAAGCATTCATCGCCGCGACTGCTTTCGCCTCAGCATCCGCCGCCAGCGTGGTGTTGCCCAGGCGATGGGCGATACGTGCCATGCCTATCAGCCCGACGATCTGTCCGTAGCGCGTTGCGGGTGCTGTGTATGAATTGTATATTGACTGTATGCTGCTCATGTTGCTCTGCAGGTAACTCCAGTTGCCGGTTGCATCCGCATACTGCCAGAGTGCGTATAGGGAATCCACGTGTATGGTCGGCGGAGGCCATATGTTGTGCACGATGGGTGCCATTGGGTAGTATTCCCGGCGGTTGCCTGCTTGCGAGAGATCTTTCATACCCCATTCGCTATCGCCGTGTATGAAACGACGGGTGAACGGGTTGTATCGTGTAATGTAACTCTGGAGATACGTTCTCAGGTTCTCTCTGACCGCCGCACTAGGGAGCAAGGGATAGACGTCGCTCAGGAAACCGATCACCTCCATCGGCTGCCCGTAGAGTAAAAAACCTTGAATGATGCCGACGCGGTAGTACGCCGGTTGCAGATGGCCTCCGTCAACCGCCTGGTTTCCCGTGTTCATCATTTCCACCACCAGAGATTCCAGCTCGGTGCGGTACGCGTCGGCGGCGGAACTGACGTTCACGACAACCGGACGTTCCCAGACATACCTGGACATCTGGCTGTGCAACGGGATGGTCAAGGCCAGAAACAACGCGAGAGAGGATCGGTATCTCATGGTTACGCTCCTTTACTGGGCCATGCGCACGAGGAGTCCCCATCGCGCGAACCAGTAGATGGCGTTATCCGCCACCACCGCCGCGTTACACAATCCTCCTCCAGAACCGCCGCCCGCCTGCACGGACCAATCCGCCCAGCCGGCCGCCGAATTGTACGCTTTCGGGTTCCACGGAGCATTGTAATCCTCCTGCCCTTGATGGCTGGAAACCACATGGCGTGCCGCTTCCGTATCGTGGCGGATGTACCCCAGAGTTCCACGTCCCGAAACCAACAAGCCGTAGGCGTCCGCTGAAATGATCGCCGTCTCGTCACCGATCACGTGAATTCCGGTTCCCTTGGTCGCTTCCGTCGCAAAAAGAGTGTAATTCCCGGTATCCGGGTTGAACTTCGCCGGCTCACAGCCGAACGACCGCACGATGGAACCGCTGTCGAACCGTGCGTACCGACTGCGGCAGATATACCAAGCGCGGTTGCCTGTGATGTCAATGACCGGCGGCACCGGCGTCGTCCCTTCACCCGAAGTATAAAGCACCGGTGCTACGTACTTTTCCGCACCATTGCTCGTATTCAACGCCCAGAACGTCTTGCTGTCCGGCTTCTGGGCAAAATGATTCCTAATGTTGTTTTGTTCCTGTGCCCAGAGCGTCGGATCGCCGTCACCGCTGTTGTAGTTCCCCCCGAGCACCGAATCACCCTCGCCCAGTATCTCATGGAACACATTGACCGGCTGCGTCCGGAAGAAGACCACTCCTTTGGCATCCCACACCACCGGCCAGTACGAGTTCATGCTCTGGCCGCGCAAACGTACCTTCCAGCGTTCAGCACCGTTCGCCGCATTGACGGCGAATGCGTACACACCCTCATTGCCGCAGTACACCGTACCGTTCGCGTATGCGGCGCACGTCAGAATGGAACGACCGCTGTCGTACGTCCACAACACCGAACCGTCGGTGGTGCGTATGGCGTACAACCGACCGTCTTCGCTGCCGATGTAGATCGTGCCGCCGGCGAGACACGGTGCTGTTTGAACAGGACCGCCGGTCTGCACCTTCCAGGCGAGCGTCGCGTCATTGAGCCGCACCGCGTACACCGCGCCGTCGTGACAGCCGAAGTAGACGCGTTCCGCATCCATCGCCGCGGTATGGGTGATGGGTCCGCCGGCCTGGAACTCACGCAGTTTCCCGCCGGTGAGCGCGTTCAGCATGTACATTTTCCCGTCGTAAAAGCCGACGCACAAGATACCACCCGCGACCACCGGTTGCGTTCTGCCAGCGACGGATGTTTGACGGTCGGGATGCCACCGCCAGCTGACGTTCGTCGCCGAACCTGCGTTGTCCGGGGAGTAGCCGGTCTTCGCCGCGTCGCGCGCCAGCTGCGGCCAGTCGGATGCGATGAGGTGAACCGCAAGCAACCATACGACAGGGACAGCACATCCCGCTTTGTTTCTACCACCCATGGGGGAAGCCTCCACGATAGGGAATGAGAAGGCGCTGGTTCATCTCAGTCGCTGGTGCAGACGGCGGGAAAGCGCATGTGTTGCAGCGTGCAGAATGAAAGGAGACTAGATGCTTGTTCTTCACTGCGATCACCCCGCGCATGCTCGCAGCGAACATGTGCATCCAATATAATATTTGTAGCTACAAAATTCACGTTCTCATGTCAATAGCATCACCTCCTCGCAGCATGCTCCAGTGCCCCCCCGCTACGATTCCTTGATGGTACCGTCAATCCCGACGACAACTTCGCAGTACGGGATATTCTTGCGGCTGTTCTTGAGCGCCGTTCGGACCAGATCCCGCAACCCAAAGCAACAGGGAACTTCCATGTGCACGACGGTGACACTCCGTATGGAGGCATCCTGGAATAGCCGTTCCAATTTTTCGGCGTAACCGTCTATCTCGTCCAGCTTTGGGCACAGTATCGCCGGAACCTTATCCCGGAGGAATTCCCGATGGAAGTTCCCGAAGGCGAATGCGGTGCAATCGGCGGCGATGAGCAGATCGGCCCGCTGGAGGTACGGAGCGGCAGGGTTCAGCAACGCAAGTTGTATCGGCCACGTACGCAACTCGGAAGCAAGCGGCGGAACATCACCACGTTCGCGATCTCCATGTTTCATCGCAGGAGCCGTTCCACCCCATGAACGCGCCATGGTACCGGGACAGCCGCAGGGAAGTGTTTCCGCAGTATCGGTTTCGTGCTCGTGAACCGGTTTTTGAGGGACCACGCTTCCTGCTTCACCCGCCCTGCCTATGCTCTCCAGATGGCGATGTACTGCATCTGCGTCGAAAGCATCTGCTTCCACTTCGACGATTTTCAGCGCACCGGTTGGGCACTCTCCCAGGCAGGCGCCCAATCCATCGCAGTAGCTCTCCTTGACCAGACGTGCTTTAGGACCGTCGGGGGTGTCCACGACCGCGAGTGCTCCTTCGTGACACGAAGGCACGCACTGTCCGCAACCGTTACAGCGATGTTCATCGATGGTGATGATCTTGCGCTTTGCCCGTTTCATGTCACCCTCCCGTGTCACCGCATTTTGTATACCTGTTTTGTATACAATACATAATTGGCCGGGCCTTTGTCAAGGGGGCTTGGAGCATGCGGTCTACAGCCGGCATTCCTTTTCGGAGAGGTTTTGTTCGACACCCGCGTATTGTTTTTCGCTCAACCTGTCGCCGATGCCGGTTTTCACTGCAGGTTTTTTTTCGGAGGCTCTCTCAGAACGAGAATCCGGGAAGCACTTCTTTCAAAAGCACCGATGCCGAAGGCATCGTGCCTCTCAAGGGATACCGTCACGGAAAACATCATTCCCGGCACTGTCTTCCCCCAGAATGACCATCACGTCCACCACATCCCCGGCATACTCGGCTGTCAACTGAGTATGCACGTCTGATATGTTCAGCAGCGCGGCCAGGCGTCTCACGACCAATGGATTCCCCGTACGGTCGATGATGCGGCTGTGCGGAATGATCTTCCCCCATGTCGTCCAATCGAGCACGTCATACCCGTGCGATCGCAGGTATTCGGTTCCTCGCAGCGCCATCCGGGGGATGCCCGACGCATTGTACACCTTCACAATGCACCGCGCAGGCTCGTCAGGCATTGAACCAGCGAGACGCCGTGCCATAACCGTCCGTACACCTTCGCCGAGCACCAGGTAACGACCCTGGGGATCGCCCTTCAGGGAAGAAAACCATAAGGACGAGCGGTGGAGACGCCTGAGTTCGACCGCAATCGCGAAGATATCCCAGAGGGACAGATTCGACTGCACCGCGCGGTGAAACCGCCACACGATGAGCGGCAGTCTCACCATTACGACGGGATGTACGATGCGGGATAAGATGGCTCGCAGGAACTGCTGTTGCCGCCCGATTCTGCCGAGATCCCCCGATGCATCCCGGAACCGGACATACTCCAGGGCGCGCGCCGCATTCAATCGATGCGTACCGGGTTCGAAGTGAATGTGCAGATCGCCCGCCGCATCGTCGTAGTGCATAGGTTCGGCGACGAAGATCGTTACCGGCTCCACCAGTTCCAGCAGCTCGCGGAACGATTCGTAGGACAGAACCGTCACGTAATCAAACACGAGCGGGGTGGACGATCCGATGATCTTCCCCAGAGTATTCGCGAGTCTCCTCCCTGCGGTGAGGCAATCACCGCCGGCGGCCTTGACGTAGAACGCGTATACTTCGGCAAGCTTGCGGAACCTGGTGCCGGGTTCATCGATGCGGGTGTCCCGCGGGATGGAAATCACGTCCAGTATCCGGTGCAGCGGCTCGTAGCTGGCGAGGATGACCGTATCTGCATGGGGCGCAGTCGGTATGCCGTCTGTGCCGACGATTAACATAGTCGTACGACGTCCGGCAGCGGTATTGCGCAGCATCGGACTCCGCAGGCTGAATACCACGCACCCGCACAACGAAACGACCGTCGCCGCAAAAAGAAACCGCCTCGCGCGGATGCCGTTTGATGCATTGTTCATTGGTAGAGCCTATGACGGATGATGTACACGCGCACCGGTTCCGGGACCAGATACCGGATGCTCTTCCCCATCTTCACACGACGGCGGATATCGCTGCCTGAAATCTCCACGTGCGGAAAGTCCAGAAACACCACACGAGAACGATCGATCTCTCGGGGAATGCGACGCTCCTTATGGACGATACGCTCGCCGACCACCAGCTTCGTCATGCGTAGAATGCTGCGCCATTCCCGCCATGTGGTAAAATCGAGCAGTGAATCCAGACCCACGAGAAAATGGAACACCGTTCCCGGGAAGCTCTTGCGAAAATGCCGGATGGTCTCGTGTGTGTAGGATACCCCCCCACGCCGCAGCTCGTGTGCGCTCACCTCGAATGAAGGGTGGCCCCCGACAGCCATGCGCAACAGCTTCAGGCGGTGTTCCGCCGGAGTCGGCGTGTACCCGATTTTGTGCGGCGGCAGCGAGCACGGAATGAAGATGACACGTTCGGCGTGCAGTTCTTCGCGTGCGCGCTCGGCAAGAATCAGATGTCCGCAGTGCACGGGATCGAACGTTCCGCCGAACAGCAACACCCGCTCCCGCATGGTCACTCCCTAACGGCTCCCCTGCCGGATACCAGGTACTTGCTGCTGGTCAACTCACGCAATCCCATCGTGCCGCGGGCATGCAGTTTGGACGTGGAAATACCGATTTCGGCGCCGAATCCGAACACTCCGCCGTCGTGCAGGCGGGTGGAGGCGTTGACGAACACCGCCGCCGAATCCACCTCGGTGCAAAAGCGCTCCGCCGCCGCGGGGTCCTCAGTGATGATGGCGTCGGAGTGGTGCGAGCCCCACGTATTGATGTGGTCGATGGCCGCGTTCAACGAAGGAACCACCCGCACCGCCAGAATGAGCGCGAGATACTCCGCACCCCAATCCTGCTCCGTCGCCGGAATCACCCGGACACCGTTGCGTCCGAGTATCGCGCAGGTATCGGGACATCCCCTGAGTTCCACGCCGTTCCGAATGTACTCCTGCGCCATCGGCGGCAGGAACGCTTCCGCCGTATGCCGGTGCACGAGGAGTGTTTCCATGGCGTTGCATACCCCGGGGCGCTGCACCTTGGCATTGAGGCACACCCGCTGCGCTATCTCGAGATCGGCCCGGGCATCGACGTACGTGTGGCAGATCCCGCTCCCGTGGGAGAGGACGGGTATTCGCGAGCGGCTCCGGATGGCGGAGATCATGTCCTCCCCGCCGCGTGGAATGACCACATCTATGTATCGGTCCATCGTGAGTATGTCGTAGAGCAGGTCGTGCGAGGTATCGTCGATGAACAGCGAGATCGGTCCGGGCGTCCCTGCTGCTTCAGCCGCTCGTGCAATACATGCCGCGAGTGCACGGTTGGAATGGAGTGCTTCCGATCCGCCGCGCAGGATGCAGCAGTTGCCCGACTTGATACACAACGCCGCCGCATCAATAGTGACGTTCGGCCGCGATTCATACACCACACACACCACCCCCAGGGGTACCCGCACTTTGCGTATGGTCAAGCCCCCGGGACGAACCCACTCGTCAAGCGCGGCGCCGATCGGGTCGTCCAGCCCGATGATGGTATCCAGGCTCCGCGCAAGATCTTCGATGCGCCCCCTATTCAGCGCGAGACGATCCAACATGGCCGACGACAGTCCACGGCGTCCGGCTTCCTGCATATCCTGTTCGTTCGCATGCATGATATCCTGCGTGCGGCGCAGGAGTTCGTCTTGCATGCGGCGGAGCAGAGCGTTTTTAACCTCCGTACGAACAGCGGCAAAAGAGTATGACGTTTTCTTGACCGCAGCGAGGCGATCCTGCCAGGCAGTCATGTAAGGGGATCCCTTCCTTTTGCAGGAGTTTGATTTTGATACAATATACCGATTTTCGCGTTCGGATGTCAATCAGGCGTTTATGCAGGGCAGGGGCCGTGGCAGGGTGCCCGTCGGGTGGGATCGGATGTACTTTGCAACGATCGCGTCCGGAGCATGCGTCTGCCAACCGCTGACCTCCGGAAACGCACGGTCGCGCCACGGCGATGATATTTTGACCATCCGGCGCAGGCGCCCGGCGTTCTTCTCGCCGCATTCTATTCAGCCGTACCCCTGCGCCCTCCCCGTTCTAAGACGGGTTCTCGTACGCACGGCCGTCGGCGGTCCACACCCGGTAGCCGATCCCGAGCTGTTCCGCGAGCTCGATGAGTTCCGCGGTACGGTCTCCGTACACAAACCCAAGGTGATTGGACGGCCAGTGTTTTGCGAGCACGACATCGGGCACCGGCACCACACCTTCGATTATCGGCCACGCTTTGTTGTACCGTGCGAAATGCGTCCGAGGGACATGAACGGTGGACAGCACTGTGCCAGCAAGGTACAGCCGCCCGCGCTCTGAACCGAGGCGCGCCACGGTCAGCCGCTGGCCGCCCGCCGTCCGCATGCGCACCGCCGCCCCGCCCGCAGCGTAGAAGTGTTCCTGACCGGGGAAGTCGGTCATCCGCATTTTCGTCGACCAATCGTCCGTCTCGCGGGCGGCGAAATAGACCGGATGCTGCCCGCAATTCACGATGGCCAGCACGGTCCGATGCCCTGATGTTTCGACGTACCTGAAGTCGCCGAACCCCGCCGGTTTACCGGTCAGTCGCGAGAGGAACAGCTGCGTCAGGAGCGTCGGCATGTCGGTTTCGCAGGAAGCGGGTATGATTCGTTTGTGGGTGCCATCCAGGTCACGGTCATTGCCGAGGAACGATGTCGCGATGCAGCAGGTGCAGAATCTCGCCGAACACTCATCCTGGCACTTGATGGTGACCGCAGTGGCACCCCGTTCCCGCGCAATATCACTCACCGCGTAATACATCGCCACTTGCACCGCGAATGTGTCGCGCGACACGCTTCTCCCCGGAATTGCACGGAATTTCTCCGGGTGCACATCGTAGAGGCGCTCCACCGCCCCCCGCACGCGGCTGTCTCTGACTCCGGTCACCGGAGAACACCCGGGAACGTCCTTCCATGAAAGCATCGCCAGTGCGCGGTCAATGAAAACCTGCTGATCCAGATTCTCCACCGACACGCCCCACCGCGCCATAACCGCTTCGTGGTCTATTCGCGTCGTGGGCATCTGGAGGGAGAACGACCCGAATTCAAGGATGTGCTCGCGGTGCAACCCGGCGACGATCCCGGCAACGGCGCCGTGTGACGCAGCGGCTGCGGCGAAGTCGTCGAGCACGACTGTCAGTTCCCGCAGGAACGCAGGTTCTCGGAAATTCCCGAAGACATGACTGTACGGGATGCCCAGCCCGCGCAATGCGCCGCCCGTCGCCATGCCCGACACCATGCCGGGGACGTGGGAATCCTGCACGGAAGCAATCACCACGCGCGGCACGAAGCGCGCATCTCGCGAACGCATCTTCTGGATGAATGAGGTGATGACCTTCTGACTCAGCTGCGGGAAGGTCCAGGTCTGGTGCACGTTGACGAGCACATCTACGCGCTCGTGCGCAAACCGGGCGGCGTATCGGTCCGCAAGCTCCATGGTATAGCAGAGCCGTGCGTCGCCTCGCATACGTTCACCGGGCCAGACGACATGGTACGTCCCGAGCCGTCTCAGGTCCGCAACGAAACGTTCCAGCACCCGAATGTCACCCGCCGCACATTCCCTCATCACCCACGGGCGCGGATCATACCCGGAAAAAACTCCCACCCTCAGTCTGCCTGGCGTCAAGGATTTCACCTGACGGCCCTCCGTATCGTCGGCCCCCGCTGTCGATTATGGTACAACAATTGTCTGCGAAATACAACCGGAGCCGCTTACACCGCTCCCCGAAACTCAACCCGCTTGACAACCGCCGGTCATATGCGGTATAGTAAGATGAGTGTTCAACCGCACCGCCGCAGGAGGATTGGCATGGAGGACTTTTTGGCGCGTCTGGCAGAGACATTTCAATCGTCTCTGGGATCTCCGCTCCCGGCGATGGGTATCGCGTTCGTCGCCGGCATCCTCTCCTCCTTCACTCCCTGCGTGTACCCGATCATTCCTGTATTCGTCAGCTACATCGGCAGCCGCAGCGGCGGTTCACGAATGAAGGGGTTTTCCCTGTCGGTCGCTTACGTCATCGGCCTGGCGACTGTCTACGCTCTACTCGGCGCCGTCGCGGGTCTGACCGGAGGCATTTTCGGGCAGGTGCAGAGCAGCTTCTGGGCGCAACTGCTTATTGCCAACATTTTATTGTTATTTGGACTTAGTATGTTCGATGTGTTTCAGATACACATACCGTCCATCGGCCCCCGCCGGCAGCTGACGGAGTCACGCGGTCTGGTCGGTGCGTTCGTGTTCGGGGCGGTTTCTGGCCTTATCGCATCTCCCTGCACCGCTCCGGTTGTCGGGGTGATGCTCACGCTCATCGCCGAACGCCAGAACCCGGCCTTCGGTACGTGGCTGATGTTTATTTACGCGTGCGGGCTGGGCCTGCCGCTGGTGGTGCTCGGGACATTCACCGGACTCCTGGCGTCCCTGCCGCGTGCGGGAGCATGGATGAACACCGTCAAGAAAGTATTCGGCATCGCGTTTATCATCCTCGCTCAGTACTACCTCATACAGGCGGGACGTGCGTGGTGAACCTTGTTGGACGAATCCCCTGGACCGCCACGGGTGCGTTGGCAGTTTCATTGGTGCTGTGCGGATGCGAGCAGTGGTTTCGTGATCCCCTCGCATTACCCGGACGGGATACCCAGGTCGTCACACAACCCGACATCGCCGACAGCATCCTGATTGTCCCGAGCTCAACTTCCGCACGCATTTTCTGGAGAACCGTCAAACCGGCCGATGCCGAGGTGCTGCTCGGGACATCGCCCGACATTCTGACCCCGTCCGGTCGTGATGATCGCATGCTTCTCTCTCACGCAGTCACTGTCGGTTCTCTTGTGCCGATGACACAGTACTTCGTACAAGCGCGCAGCATGGATCCCCTGGGGAACACCCGTACCTCAGCAGTGGTGGCGTTCACCACGCTCTCCAGCAGCGCCGTCGGAACCGGGAAACCGGATCAGTCGAGTAGGCTGTATGTGTCTGCAACCTTCGCGAACCATGACCCGCTGCCGCAGCAGGCGGTATGGATTGAAGATGCCAACGGCGCCTATGTGCGTACATTATTCGTATCACGGTACGCCGCCGCGCACTACGTCCTGACGGAGTGGTGGAATGCATCCGGCGGCGGCAGCGACGCCGTTTCGGGCGCGACCAAGCAACCCGGTTCGTACACCTTCACGTGGAACTGCACCGATCGATTGAATGTGGTCGTCCCAGCGGGAACCTACCGTTTCCGGGTGGAAACCCGCTCCGAAACGGCCGGTTCGCGCACTTCGTGCACCGGCATCATCCTGGTGGGCAACAACTCGCAGAACGCGACGGCATCGCCCGCGGGATACTGTACCGCGCTTTCAGCGGAATACCGCCCATGATGAGTATAACGCAGCGGCGCGCCACCGGTACCCTCGCCGCGGCAGCCGCGTGCTGCGGGGCGCTGTTGCTCGGCGGCTGTGCCGCAGTTCAACCATGGGAAAAGCAGCTGCTCAGCGATCCCATCATGCGTTTCAGCACGGAGCATCCGGGAGCGGTGTACGAACAACACCTGCTCAACTCCCGCGAGGGGAGCGCGGGAGGCTACGGCGGCGCCGGAGGAGGATGCGGATGCAAATGATTTCGCACGAGAGCATACCGTCATGAAAAGCTCCCTGGTACCGATGCTGTGCTCGTTCGTTTTTGTCGCTTCCATCGGATTCGGCTTGAACGCTCAACCTTTGGGCGGCACGACGGCGCCGGACTTCACCCTCGTTGACACGTCGGGCACCACGCACACGCTGTCATATTACCGCGGGAAAACCGTTCTGATCAATTTCTTTGCGACCTGGTGCGCTGAGTGTCGGTATGAGATGTCCCAGCTCAAGAAACTCTTCGATCGGTATGCACCGCGTGGATTGGTGGTGCTGGGCATTGACGTGAAAGAAAAGAAAGACAAGGTGCTGCGCTTCCAGCAAAAACACGGCATCACCTGGCCGGTACTCCTGGATGAGAAAGCCTTCTGTCCACCCCTGTACCGGCTCCGTGGCTTCCCATTTAATGTGGTGGTTGATGCTTCGGGAACCATTGTCTACGCCGGTTCCACTCTTCCACTTGAACTGGATGCGCTGCTGTCGCCTCGTCCGCTCGAACGACCTGCAACAGAATGAACTGGGCGCTTTCCGTGAGCCGCTCTGTCCCACCATTTTTCCGGAATACTCGTCGCTGTGCGGGTGTTCTCGCAGCGCTGTTGTTTGAAGTGCCCCTGTCGGCACAGCATACGGTGACCGTGAAGTACGTCGGTTACACCGACAACAACCAGGTGACCGTCAATACCGGCGCACTGGACCTCGCCGCCGCCCTGCCCGCCGGTGTGCACCTCACCCTCGGCACGGTGCTGGACGGTATCAGTGCAGCATCCCGCGCCCTTCAGCTGGTGGACGGCATTAGTGCCGCGACCACACGGGTCCGCCAGGAACAGACCGAGGTGCGCCGTGACTGGTCCGTCGGTGTCAGTCGCCGGTTCGGAGAAACCACCCTCGGCGTACTGTTTGATGACAGTTTGGAGGACGACTACGCCTCACAATCGTGGTCATGTTCCGTGCTCCATGAGATGAATCAGCGCAACACCGGCCTCAACCTCGTCATCACCCGGTACGACGACCGCGTCTTCCCCTACGGTGTCCCGTGGCAGGATACGCGAAACGCCGTCATCACCGATATCGCGCTGACCCAGGTACTCACGCCGACTGCGCAGGCGCGGCTGAGCCTCTCGTACACCCGCGAGGACGGTTTTCTCGACAACCCGTACCACCGCGTGGGTATCGTACTCGCCGATGGAACCACATACTACTTCGCGGAACGGCACCCCACCGGACGGGACAGAGCGGCGTGCAGTATTCTGTACGTGCACGGCTTCCCGGAAGCAGGGCCGTCATCCGTACATCTGGACTACCGTGCCTACACCGACAACTGGCGGATCACATCACACACGTTCGGTGCGCAGTACCACCGCCGTTTTACGGACGCCGTCTCCGCGTACCTGCGGACCCGTTACTACACTCAGACCGGCGCTTTCTTCTTCCGGAACGCCTACCGTGAAGAGGAACGGTTCATGACCGCGGACACCAAGCTCGCACCGCTGTCCTCCCTGCTGTACGGGATCGGGATGACGTGGAGCGTGCTGCCGTGGTGCACCGTGGATCTTTCCTTTGAGGACTACCGCCAGTGTACCTCGCTGGACTACACACCGTTGTACACCTCCATCGCGAAACGAGATCTCGAAGCGCGGATGCTGTACCTGGGTACGACGTTCAACTTCTAATCTGAAAGGGCGATTCATGACTCCGATACGCACGATACTCCGGTACATGCTCCTCATTCCTGCGATACTCTGCGGTACCGCTGCGTGCGCCCGGCGGCAGCTGTTTGAACGGGATCGCTTCCTCCTGGACACCCACTGCATCATCAAGGTGGTCCACCACGATGCACGTCGCGCACTCGATGCTATAGAGGCGGCATTCGCAGAGACGGCCCGCGTGGAGGCGCTCTGCGGGTATGCCCCCACCGCCCCCGTCGCCGGGATCAACCGAGCGGCGGGCAGACACCCGGTCGCGGTAGATCCCGAGTTGTTCCGTATCATCGCTACAGCGCTGTACTTCAGTTCCGTCACCGGAGGCGCTTTTGATATCACCGTCGGTCCTTTGGCCGAACTGTGGGGATTCCGTTCCGAACAGCGGACCATCCGTCAGGGTAATCTCCCCTCAGACGCACAGATCCGTTCCGCACTCACAAAGACAGGTTGGCGGCACGTGCGGCTGTGCGCGTCGTCGTGTACGGTGTTTCTGGAAAAGCCGGGCATGCACATAGATTTGGGCGGGATCGCCAAAGGGTACGCCGTCCAACGGGCAATGGATACGTTGGTCACCCGCGGAATGCGGGATGTACTCATCAACTACGGCGGCGATATCGAGATGTTGGGACGGAACGCTCAGGGGCTCCCCTGGAAAGTGGGGGTGCAGCATCCCCGCCACTCCGATCGGATCGTCACAGTCATCACCCAATCTTCCGGCTCCATCGTAACGTCCGGTGACTACGAACGGTACTTCTTCAAAGACGGCGTCCGCTACCACCACATTTTTGATCCCGCCACCGGCAGACCAGCCCGCGGCGTTATCAGTGCAACCGTTATCACAAATGACAACATGATCGCGGACATTCTGTCAACGGCGCTGTTCGTTCTCGGCCCGCAGGAAGGCATCCGACTCGCCGAATCCCTGCCCGGCGTGGAAGCATTCATCATCTCGGAGAGCACCGCTGGCACAACCATCACCCTCACGGCGAATCTGCGCGCCCGCAATCTGCAGTTTCAGTACTGAGCGACGCCAGCCAGCTGTGTCCCGAAAACGTGCTGTTCTCGCCGGCTCGGTTTTGGGTGCTATGCGTCACGCGTTCCCGGAACACGGTGCCAACCGGCGGAGCGACGTGTGGTGAAACTTTCCTACGATCGCTGCATCGAAACGCATACCGAGATCGTGCAAGATCCCGGAATTCCATTGAGGAGGGTATACGTATATGCACCATCGCACCGCCGCGACCGCAGCACTCGTCTTCTTCGCAGCAACCGCAGCTCCGGCACACCCGCCGTCTTCGCTCGCGGTCGAAGTCACGGGTTCCACGCTCACGGTGTCCGCTCCACACCGCGTCGGCGACCCGGCGAACCATTTTATTTCCACCATTGAGGTTTTTGTGAATGGCTCACGACAGATCGTGCAAGAGTTCTCTATCCAAAATACCGCCGACGCCCAGGCGGCGCTGTACTACATACCCGGCTTGAAGGCGGGCGACACCGTCGCCGTCCGTGCGGACTGCAACAAAGGCGGAGATCTGAAAAGGGAGGTCGTGGTCGGTACTTCCGCCGGGAAACATTCACCCGCGGGTCGAAAACCTCGCACGAAATAGCGAGCAGCATGCACCCGTTTCTGAAACATTCATTCGCAGATGGAGCCGGTGCCGCCAACGGACGCACCAGCCGCGATTCAGCCTTTAGGATCGAGCAGGTACGTGCCGATCAGCCCGCAGCGCTCTTTCACTCCGAAACGCTCCGCCGTCAGGACGCTGCCCGGCTTGAGCGTCGACGCACCGTAGCGCCGGTTGATCCGGTCCACTACATCCATCAGCCGCTCCTCGCGTCCGCACCGTTCCAGGAGAAATCCCTGGCCGCCGGATGCCGGAGTCAGGGCCGATATGCTGATCCCTAGCGACCGGACTTTCTTGCGCAACGGCATATATTGCCGTAACAGACACACTGCCGACCGATAGATGTGCAGGCCGCTGGTCATCGGTTCACCCACCCGGTGCTGCCGTCCCGCGCCGGTGAAATCGGCATACCGGACATACAGCGACACCGTGGACCCCGCCTTGCCGTACCGACGCAGGCGCTCCCCCACTCGTTCCGCCAGCAGCCGCAGGTACGCCTGGATGATCGTCACATTGGCGGTATCTTTCGGGAGTGTATGAGAATGTCCCACCGACTTGACGACGCGCTTCTCGTCGTGCCGTGCGACGGGATCATCGCAGTGACCACACCCCATCGCCTGCAGGCGGTACCCCCAAACCCCAAACATCGTGGTCAGCATGCTCAGCGGTGCTCTCCCCAGTTCCGCAGCGGTGAAAATCCCCACCCGCGCCAACCGTTCGGCGGTACGCTCACCCACCCCCACACCTCCTGCACCGGTAGGTCTTCAAACAACACCAACGCTTCCGCTCGCGACATCGTCACCAGACCATCCGGCTTCTGCAGGTCGCCGGCCAGCTTGGCGATCAGTTTGTTGGGTCCCACCCCGATGGAACAGGTCAACCCGAGCTCCGTGCGCACCGCTTTCTTGATCTCTGCCGCCGCTGTCACTGGGTCACGCCGCGTTCCTGCGAGATCCATGAAACACTCGTCTATGGAGTACACCTCCACCCGATCGGTATACCGTAACAGGATGCGATGCAACCGTCGCGAGGTGTCCAGGTACTTTTCCGGATCACCGCATACGATCGCGACATCGGGACAGCGACGTCTCGCTTCGGGCACCGTGCAGCCGGTCTTGATGCCGAACCGGCGCGCCTCGTACGACGCGGTGGTGACGATAGTGCGTCCCCACCCCTGTTCCGCGGATGTTTCGCCGCACACCACCACCGGTTTGCCACGCAACGAAGGGTTGCAGGCCTGTTCAATGGAGGCAAAATAGGCGTCCATGTCCAGGTGGAGCACTGTCCCCTGCCGGCAGGTCTGCGGCTGACGTTCAGCCTCACCACCGACGGTGTTCATCCGCCCGTCACCCGGACCAACCGCCACTCCAACGTCACGGGGTTGAAGGTCAACTCAAACAGATTCCCCCCGTCGGTCACCGAAAAATGTGCGATCCGCGTCTCGCCGTCCATGGTGTGCCACCGCCAGGTCACCTGTGCGATCATACGCCGGCGATTCTCCCACACGAACCATTTCGGGGTGACGATGGTCCCCTCGAACACCGCCCCCACCTTCACCCGCCGACTGATCTCCGTCGTCATTGCACAGACTTCCCGGCCGGCGTGCAGTACCGGCGCACGATCGCAACCACCCGCCCGAGAATGTGCGCACCATCGGCTGGAATCGGCTGGTAGGCCGGGTTCTCCGACGCGAGCCACAGCTGTCCTTCGGTGCGGATCAGCCGCTTCACCACCGCCTCGTCCCCCAGCCGTGCCGCCACGATCTCTCCCGGCGACGCGACCTGCTGCTTGCGCACAAATACCAGGTCTCCCGCGAATATCCCCGCACCCACCATGCTGTCGCCCTTCACCCGCAGCGCGAACATGTTCTCCGGTTCCGGCACCAGGTCGCGCATGCTGATGTATCCTTCCACATTCTCAATCGCTTCCATAGGCGTACCTGCACTCACCGTTCCGATGACCGGTATCCCGTTCACGTCGCGTACCAACACCACTCCCCGGGACGCTCGCCGCTGCATCCGCAACAGACCAGCCTGCTCCAAACGGCGCAAGTGGTAACGCACCGTCCACGTGGACCGCACCCCCGCCTCCCGCGCCGTCTCACGCAAGGTCGGCGGCCTCCCATACTCCCGCACGAACGTCTCCACAGCGCCCAACACCCGCCGCGCCGCTGCACTGATCGGACTCATACTCCCTCCCGCACCGGATCACACAACACCTCACAACACATTCACCGCAGTATATAGCACATTTGAGCTACTGTGTCAAGGGGATGCGTGAACAGGGGTGATGGAAGAAACGCGTGAAAGTCAGATCAGCGGGCGAGCCGTTCCCAGAGGGCGCCGAGCACCATGGGTTGGTAGTAGTCGCCGCCGCAGAGGATATGGTTGAAAAACATGCCGCAGGAAAGCTTGCGTTCCCCGACTTCGCGAACCACCTCCAGTGCCTGCTCGGTCTGACCCAGCAGGTGCAGGTTGAGCGCGAGGGTGTACTCCAGACCGGTCCACGGCTCGTACTGGTAGAAGTGGTAGGAACGTCCGTCCGGATATCCAGCACCGATGTAGCACCAACCCTGCTCTCCCGGTGTCCCCCAGTCGCGCATGAGTGCGGGATCGAACCGGCGGCGGTTGTACTTGACGCACGCGTCGATGTGGGAGCGGACGTGCTGCTCCGGCAGGCTGGTGGCACGGCCCAAAAGCATGGCGTACCACTCGCCGGGCAGCGCGTCCAGCAGGCAGCCTTCGTCGCGTTCCCCGCCCTTTTCCCAGAGGATGAAGTACTCGCCGTTCCACAGTTTCCTGAGCATGGAGTCCCGCACGGTGTCGCGCAGGGCGGCGCACTCCCGGGCGAACCCCTCATCGCCGATGGATCGCGCCAGCGGCCCCCACAGCGCCGCAGCACCCAGCGTCAGGCTGGCGAAGTAGGTGCTGTTGCCTTTCCACTCCCACAGGTCGTAGCAGCTGGCGCGGCCGTCTAGGTTGGGAATGCCGTCGCCGTCGGTGTCCAGGCGCATGGACCAGCGCATCGCCCGCTTGACGGCGGGGTACACGCGCCTGAGAAAAGCGTTATCCCGCCAGAGAATGGCGTCGCGCGCGGCCATGAGGGCGAACCACAAGTTGAGGTCTAACCGCCAGTAGGGTTCCTCCGGACGTTCGAACGTGCCGGGGAAGGTGTGCGGCATCCACCCGTCCGCCTGCTGAAAACGCGCACTCAACTGGATGGCCGAACGTTCCAGTTCCGGAAAAAGGTTGACGTACAGCCACGAACCGTACCCGCCGATGTCCAGGGTCTGCATTCCCATGGACGACAGACCGCCTTCCCACACCCCGAAGTCTCCCCTTTTGCTCAGCCAGGACTGTTTGACGAAGGACGCCAGCTGCGCGCCGTAGGCGTCCTTGAGCGATTCGGGAAGAACGGCGTCGCGGATGCTGCGCCGGAACTCCTCGGTGCGCGCCGCAAGCCGCTCGCGGTTGGCGACTACGTAGTCGAGCACATCATCGCAGCTGCGGAAGAACCGCTCGTAGTAGCAGCCGATGCGTCTGCCGTCAAAGTCCTGCATGCCGGGCGAGTGCCAGGCGAGTATCGCCTCCTCATCGCACCTCCCCCGCCAGGTGCAGGAGACGAAGGGGTATCCCATGATGAAAAACTCGTCCCCCGCATCCAGTACAGACGCACCCGTAGCATGGATACCGACCGTGCCCACAGCACACCGCGACACGATGCGGCCGGGACTCCGCGCGCTGCGGGTGGGACCCGGCATCGGGACGACCAGCGTCACCTCCCCGTCCCCGTCGTTGCGAACGCGCACCTGCACAGCGGGCAGCGCGGAATCCTTGACGTTGCCCGGAATGAAGAACGAGCGGAATTCCACCGTAACGGGCAGCTCCGGCGACGACCACGACACCGCGGGAAAGTCGGCGGTGTACCGGATCCGGTCCACCCCGCGGATCACCCGGTGCGACATCACCACGTCCCGCAGCCGCAGGACGCGCTCCGTTCCATCCGGCGTCGA
>Ga0308414_1000942_pt1 | contig 18952 bp, 15 predicted proteins | sample HotsprSampleOS50_FD_205667 | JGI IMG/M metagenome (GOLD analysis project Ga0308414, IMG submission 205667) | Hot spring phototrophic mat microbial communities from Octopus Spring, Yellowstone National Park, Wyoming, United States - 20090730_OS50 ...
CATCCACATACAGCACCAGCGCGCCGAACCGCTCGCGCAGCCGCTGTTCCAGATGTTGCGCCGGGATGTCGCCGAGATCCCATTCGCGGCCGAGCGCCTCGGCCGCAGCGCGGGCGTCTTCGAACGTGCTTTTCTCCGTCAAGGCCAGCCGCGGCTGCAGCGGGCTCGGCGGCGCCGCGCGCGCGTCGCCGAGTTGCCGGTACAGCGCAATCCAGCGGCCGGCCTTGTCCTCGAACGCGTCGAGCAGGCCAGCCTCAGCGTCCCTGTGGGTTCGCCACGAGAAGCGCCCCTCGCCGATCAGGCGGAACGGGTCGGTCAGATAGTCGAGCTCGACACCGAGCACCTTCAGCGCGCGCAGCAGCTCTTCGGCCGAGAGCTTGCGGCTCCCCGCCTCGATGGCCGCGAGAGTCTGCCGATCCCTGAAACCCAGCCGCTCGGCGAACTCCGCCTGCGTCAGGCCCGCGCGTTCGCGAGCGGCTTTCAGGCGCTTGCTGATGAGTTCGTTCATCGTTCGTCCCGCGTGGGCAGGCAGCTCACTTGCCCTTGTTGTTGTACTTCGGTTGCGTTCGGGCGATAGCACGCGCTTCCGTCCGGCGGACGGCGTCGATGCGGTGCGCCTGCTGCACCTGAACCTTCGCGCCGGGCACGGGGTCCCTGGCGCCGGGCAGATGTTCCTTCAGCCGCTCGCGTACGCGGCCGCGCTGGGCCGAACCGATGTAGTTGGTGCGGCCCGACTCGGTCTCGATTCTGTAGAGGGCGGGCTTGTCGTTCGGCAGTTTGGCGATCCCGGCTGGGGTGAACTTGACGGTCTTCGTGGCCATGGCGGACTCCCGGTGGCTGGATTGATGACGCGCATCATAATCTTGCATCTGAAGAACTGCAAGAATTTGGCTACACGCTGGCTGGACCTGGCCGTGCTGCGCGCGGCTCAGCCCAGGCGCCAGGCGTCCAATTGCTCCTGGAAGTAGGCGTACAGCCGGGGCCGCTTGCGGGCGAACCCGGGGAACGCGGCGAGGATGTGCGCGAAATCGTCGGCGTCCAGGCCGTAGGCCTCGGCGACGGCGCGGTTGGCCTGCCACAGCGGCGCATGGGCCGCGAAGTCGTCCGCGAGATGCGCGATGCCTGCCTGCCACGCCAGACGTGTCTGGATGCGCGGCAGTGCTGCGACAGCGGCGGCGCTGGGGACGGGCATCGGCAGGATCTGGCTAAACGTCACGTGCGATCCGGCGATTCGGAACCGGAGCACATAGTCAAAGCACAGCGAATTCAGGACCATCACCATTCCGTGATGGTCGATGCAGGCACTGCTAATTCCGGTCAGGGTTTCCGTGCCGGCGGCTCCTGCAGGCAGGATGCTCGCGATGCAGGTGCGCTCGTTGGTGTTGCTAGCGATCTGCCGGAACACCAGCGTCGGCTCGGCGCGCGGCGGGCGGCCGTACTTCTTTTCCGCCTGCTCGACCGACAGCCACCATCGCACCGGCTTGATGCCGACGACGAACTGGTCGATGTGCTTGCCCTCGAACACGGGCCAGAAGCCGCGGGCGCGCATCCGCTCCAGCGTCTCGTCGAAGTCGTGCGGCTCCGCGCCGAGAACGGACAGCGGCGAGTGCAGCCGGCCGGTGGCCGAGTCCGCGAACAGGTCCTTGTCCTCCGTCGAGTTGAAGATCGCTTCATGCGCGCGCCAGCTCATCAGCCGCGCTCCCCAACTTCCCGGCCCGCTGCCGCCGAGCGTCGGCCGGCCCTCGGCCATCTTGCGCACGATCTGCTGATCGCGTGGGCTGCGGTATTCGAGAAAGGCGAGCGTGTCGGGCGACAGCCGCTCGATCTCGTCGCGCCCGATACGCACCTGCCAGGGCTTCGGTCCGTCGGCTTCCAGTTCGCCGACGTCGTGCCGCATGAACGCAGCGACGAACTCGCCGTCGGCCTTTGCCTTGCGCACGACCAGATTGACGAACTTGTAGCTGCGGTGAATTGGAAAGATCTCCTTGCGATTCTCGAAACCGTAAAACCGCTCGATCTTCGCGTCGGCGAGCAGGTGGCGGCGGACGCCGACCCAGCCGTCGCCGTTGTAGAACACGGACGGCACCACGAGCCCGGCGGCGCCGCCCGGTGCAACCAGCCGCAGCGCGCGGTCGACGAAGTACTTCGACAGCTCCTCGTGCGCGGCCTGCGAGCGCGCCTCGGCCAGCGGAAAGTCGCCGCCGGCGCGCAGCAGCCGCGCGATCGTCTTGGCGCGCTCCTGGTAGGCGGCAAAGCGTTCGGCGAGGCCGGGGTGACGCTGCTGCAGATCGCGGATGCGCGCCTCGAGCGCGTGCCCCTTGAAGGCGCCGATCAGCGGGTCGAGGGCGCCGTAGAACTCCTGCTTGCTCGGCAGCACCTTGTCCCAGGGCGGATTGCCGAGCACGCAATCGAAACCGGGCCGCTCGGTGTCGAGGAAGACCTCGGGGAATTCCAGTTCCCAGTGAAAGAAGCGCTCGCGCTCGCGGATCGCGCAGAACTCGCGCCACCACGGTCGCCGGCTGGCCTCCGCTTCGAGGTCGAAGGCGGACATCAGCGCCGGAAACTCGCGCCAGATCGCGGGCAGGAACGGCGCGGCGCTGCGCAGATCGAGCAACAGCCGGGCCTGCGCCATCGCAGCCTCGGCGCGGCGCAGGCGGTCTTCCTTGTAGACGTATTCCTCCGGGGTGTCGCCGGGCACCTCGGGCGGCAGCGGCGCGTCGATCAGACGGCGCTCCGCGAGCGCCTGCCGCAGCCGCGTCTGCAACTGCGCCTCGAACAGGCCGCGCGTGTACCGGTCGGGCAGAGCCGTCAGGTTCGGGTCGGGCGCCTTGTCGTAGCGGTCGAGCCAGGTGCCGAGCAGCGAGTTGCCGTTGCGAACATGGTGGGCGAAGAAGGACAGCGGTCGGTCTCCAGCCAGCGACTCGATCCACAGCGCAACCTGCGCGAGCTGCACCGCGGCCGGGTTCAGATCGACGCCGAACAGGCAGCGCTCGACGATCCGGCGCTTGCACCACGCCTCACCATCGCTGTCCCAGCGGGCGCGAACCTCCGCGGTCAGCGCGCGCTGCGGGTAAAACGCCGGCGGCGGATCGGCGCCCCGTTCGCGGCGGTACGCAGCGTGCAGCGCGCGGCCGAGAAACCGCGCCGCGCCGACCAGGAAGTGTCCTGAGCCGCAGGCGATGTCGATGACCCGCAGCCGTTCGATCCCGGCGGCCGGCTGGTCGCGCACCAGCGGCGCAAGCGCTTCGCGGACGAGATAGTCGACCATCGGCGTCGGCGTGTAGTACGAGCCGCTCGCCTTGCGCGCCGATCCCGGCCGGAAGTAGAACTCGCCGGCCTCCAGCCGCCGCATCAGCTTGAGCGTGGCACCGCGCCGGACCGCGGGCTCCGCTGCCTCGTCGTCTTCGGCGTCGGCGTCTTCCGCATCGTCGTCGCTGGCCACCTCGACGTCGTCGTCTTCATCGGCTGCCTCCGGATGCAGCCGCGCCGCTGCCGTGCCTTCGACGATCGCCGCCTCGCCGCGCACGACGAGCGACTTCATTTCAACCAGATGGACGACCTCGTCGGCCGTCAGCGCCATCTCGCGACCGCCGACGCTGCACTCGATCAGGGTTTGCGTCGCCTCCCCGGGTTCGTAGTCGAGCAGCCCCTGGTAGACGTTGCCGAGCTGCTCGATGTCGAGTTCACGGAACGACACGCGCTCCCGCCCGACACCGCGGCGCGGCCGCGTGGTCGCCAGCGACAGGAGGATCTGCGCGACGGTGCGGTCGTCGAGCCGCAGTCGGCGCAGCAGCGCGCCTTCCGCTGTGTCGTCGCTGAACAGCCGGCCGCCGCGTGGCGGGATGTTGTCGAGGTCCGGCGGGTTGGGGCGGATGCCCTCGTTGAAGATGCGAAACAGCGCCAGCAGGTGATGCCAGAGGCCGTCGCGATTGGCGGGCAGCTGCTCGACCGGACGCGCGAGCAGCCGCGCGACGAGCGAATCGAGCGAGTAGCTGCGCTGATACAGGCGGTGCGCCAGCAGGCGCTCGTCGCGCGCCTCGGCGTACAGGATGAAGAGCAGCCGGTACAGGGCCAGGAAACCCGCATCGCGCAGCGCGCCGAGCGCCGGCGCCGGCGCGAACGCCTCGGCGCGCTCCCGTACGTCGCGCAGAAAACCGCCGACGATGCGTTCGGCGGCATCGAACACCGAAGCTTTCAGGTCGCTGGAGACGCGGGCGCTGTGTCGGCGGCTCTCCGCTTCCAGCAGTTCGATCGGCCGCCGACCGTCCGGCCCGGGAACGAAGTTGCCCGCGGCAAGGACGCGGTAAGCGACGGCCAGCGACTCCGCATCCTGCAGCTCGGCGAGCGTGCCGAGCGCGAGGTCGAAGCTGGCGCCGCGATTGCCGAGCCCGGGCCGCTGGATCAGTCGCAGCACCTCGGGCGACAGCACGAAGCCATGGTCGAGGTTGCGGGCGAGCAGTTCGTCTTCGAGCCGGCGCCGACTCTGTCGGGAATCGAGTTCGGCGGCGTCGTTGCACAGCCACAGCAGCGCGACCGGCGCAGCGAAGTGGCCGGTGCCGTCGGCAACCGACAGCGGCCGCAGCCGCGGCTCGGCGGCGTTCTCGTGCAGATCGAAGCCGAAGACATCGAGCAGCAGCGGCCGCGCAAAGCGCTCGCGAAAGCGGGAAAGCTCGATCTCGCCGGCGCCGGCCACCGAGTCCACAAGTCGGGCGACCCGCTCCAGTGCCTTGCGCGCCTGTGCGGCAGTCATCCTGGGGCCGACGGCGCTGCGGCCGCCAAGCACGGTACCGAGCCAGTAATCGGAGAAGAAGCCGCGATGGTTGCGGATCGATTGCAGCGCCATCGGTCAGGCAGGCGGAAAGACCAGCAACGCGCCGAGCGGTTGCGGCGGATCGGGGTCGCGCACCTGCTCGAAGCGGGCGATCTCGTCGAGACGCCGCGTGTAGTGCGTGTCGACCGCAGCCCGCCGCGCTCTCCATGGCGTAACGGCTTCGCGGAACAGCGGTAGCTGATCGGCGGCGCCGGCTTTTTCCAGGCGTTCGTCCAGATCGATTTCGGCCAGGCGGTCGACGCGGTAAAGCGCCGCTTCCTCGCGCATCACCGATGCGGCCTGCGCGCGTTGCACGCGCTCGGCGTCGGCGAGCTGGCGCAGGTGCGCGTGCGCCTCGTCGGACGCCTTGCGCTGCAGGGTCTCAAAGACAGCCGCAAAGGTTCTTTCACAGACTGGCCACGGAACATCGCCCGCCGCGGCAGTGTCCGCCGCGAGCACGGCGTCGGCCGTCGACTGCGGCAGCAGCTTGCCAGCCGCATCCACCGCGACCGCGAGAACCCGGCCGGGCGCATCGGACCGCAGTTCCAGAAACGTGAACAGCGCGAACGGCGCTGTCGCCAGCGGGTGGCGGCGCACGGCGATGCGCGTGGCCGAGCCGTTTGACGGCGGTGCAAGCGTCAGTTCCCGCAAGGCATGTTCCGACAGCGCGCGGAAAAGCGGGTGCAGGCGATGAACGAACTCGACTTCGGTTGCCGGGAACTGCACCGCGACGGAGCGGCGGAAGGTCGCACAGGGATAGCGGGGCTCGACCTCCGCGCCCTGCAGATGCCTGGGCACGGCGATCTTCCATGTGCCGGGCAGCGGCCCTGCAGCAAGGCCGCCGCGCAGGGCTTCGATCATCAGGCGCTCGAAGTCGGTGTCGTCTTCAAGCAGCGGATCAGCCGAGACAGCTGTCGCGAAGGGAAGGTCATCGTTCGAAGCCCACGCGCCGAGCAGCAGTGGCGCGACATCCGCGACGAACTGCCGTTGCCGGTCCTCGAATACCCTGAGCAAGGACGACGCAGCCGATTCGGCCGCCTGCAGCGAATCGACGCTGCCGAGCACGGCGTCCAGCCGACTGCCTTCGAGGATGCCGAGGATGTCCGGTGTCGAGACCCGGTCGTCGTGCATCTGGCCGATCCGCTGCACGAGCCGGTCCAGAACGCGGTCTTCCGGCGAATCGGGGTAAAACAGGTACTTGATGATCGGCGGCCGGGTTTGCCCGTGACGATCGATGCGACCGTTGCGCTGCTCGAGCCGGTTCGGGTTCCACGGCAGCTCGACGTGATACAGCCGGCAGCAGTGCTTCTGCAGGTTGAGCCCTTCGCTCGCCGCGTCGGTGGCCAGCAGCAAGCGACACTCGGGCGCGTGAAAACCGGCGATGCGCGCCTTGCGCTGCGCTGGCGAAAGCCCGCCGGTCAGCTCGACGAAACTGTTGCGGAACCCGTCGTGTCGGGCCAGCGCCTCGCGCAACGCGTTCAGGGTGTCGCGGTACTCGGTGAAGACGATGGCTTTCTCGCCGGCCAGCGGCAGCACCTCTCGCGCGAGGTCTTCGATCAGCGCCGTAACTTTCGGATCCGGCAGATCGGCAACCCGTTGCAGAAGTCTCTCGATTGCCTTTAGTTGCTTCTTTTCAGCTTCACGCCGCTTGAGATCGCGGGATACGCCGGCGCGGAGAATGCGGTTTGCGATGCGCTCGGCCGTGTTCTCGGAAAGCGGAACATCCGATTGCAGCTCGCGCAGTTCGGCGCGGGCCGGCGGTTCCTCGGGCTTGCGGGCGGTCACCGCCTCCAGGCGGTTCTTGATGGTTTGGGTCAGCGCCGCGCGGCTGGACAGCATGCGCTTCTTGACGATCTGCATCGCAAAGGACACGAGATCGGCTTCATCGGACCCAGCGGCCGCCGCAAGTGTCTTGCTGCAGTACGAAGCGACGAGGGCAAATATCTCGCGCTCGTCGCCGTTGAGCCCGGTCACCTCGACTCGTTGCACAGGCAGTCGCACCGGAAAGGCGGGCTCGCAGTTGCCATCAGGCGCCGACTTGAGGATCTGTGATTTGAGCCGGCGGATCATCGAGCGGCCAACGCGACGCTGGATGTCTTCGGTGCGGCCATGCAGCGAAGCGTCGGTCGGCTCGACCAGCTCGAGCAGCGAGCGGAAGCTGTGCCGATAGCCGTTGTGCGGCGTGGCCGTCAGAAGGATCAGTGAACGTGCTGCCGACCGGAGTTTCGGCCCCAAGCGTGCGCGCGCGGTCGAGTAGGGATTGGCCGGTGTTCCGGACTCGGCGAGGTAATGCGCCTCGTCGACGACGATGACGTCCCACGGTTGCGCCAGCGCGGCCGCGTGAACGTCGCGGCGTTTGAGGTATTCCGTCGACGTGATCACGCGATCGAAGTAGGCCCAGGGCTGGATACCTTCGGACACGGCGGTCTGCGCGCGGTCCAGCGACGCGGAGTTCTCGATCGGCGTGAAGCGCAGGCCGAATTTGTCCCACATCTCGTCAAGCCACTGCGGGATCAGCCCGGGCGGGACGACGAGCAGGATGCGGCGACCGACGCCGCGGGCGATCAGCTCGGCCAGGCAGATGCCGGCTTCGATGGTCTTGCCGAGGCCGACGTCGTCGGCGATGAGCACGCTGCGGCGGGGATCGGCAAGCAGGCGCGCCAGCGGCGCAAACTGGTACGGCTCGGGGACGATGCGGCAGGCATGAAACGCCGCATAGCGGCCGGCCGGCGGCGAGCGAAGAACGAGGGTTTGGTGCAGCGATTGCCAGATCGCCAGCGGCGTCAACGCGCTCTTGAGGAGTGCCGGCGACGGTTCGGCCACAGGCGCGTACTCGTCGGGCGGGCAAAGAACGTCGATCGTGTCACCCGAGTCCGGGTCTTCCAGCCGCAGCAAGGAGCGGTCGCCGAGCGCGACCGAGTCGCGCACTCGCCATGTTTGCCCGCGCAGAAGGATTCGCTGCAATTTGTCTGCTCACGGAGTGGGGAAAGTCAAACGCGCCATTCTGCCGGAAGCTTCGTCTGACGTTCGTGGCGAATCATTGGGCCAAGCGCAGCAACATTCCGCTGATGGACTGGGCGATGCAGCCGCAGTTCGCCGAGCTGCTGGAGGGCGGCTGCCGCGCATGGCTGCTGCCGCCGCCGTTCGACCACACCAAGTCTTCCGCGTCGACGCGGACTGGTCGCTGATCGGCTCGACCAACTGGGACGCGCGCAGCCCGCGGCTGAACTTCGCATACAACCTGGAGTGCTACGACCGGCATCTCGCGCAGCGCCTCGACGCGCTGATCGATGCCAAGATCGGCCGCGCGCGCGAGCTCACGCTGGCGCAGGCGCAGGCCCTGCCGTTCGCCTGCAAGCTGCGCAACGGACTGGCACGGCTGCTGTCGCCGTATCTGTGACCGCGGCGCCGACCGCTGCGCGCGGCATCCGCTGCGACTGGGGCCCTGCCTCCAAAAATGCCGCTCCGGCACCGACCACCGTTGCCGCGCCGACGGGTAACCCGCTCCGCGCAGGCCGCCAGCGGATCAACGGGCCAGCAGCCCCTGCCGCTCGATGAACGCGATCACCGCGTCGACGCCCTCGCCGGTCTTCAGGTTGGTCATCACCCACGGCCGGCCGCCGCGCATGCGCTCGGTGTCGTGGCGCATCACCTCCAGCGACGCGCCCACGTGCGGCGCGAGGTCGATCTTGTTGATCACCAGCAGGTCGCTGCGGGTGATGCCGGGGCCGCCCTTGCGCGGGATCTTCTCGCCGCCGGCCACGTCGATCACGTAGATCGTGAGGTCCGACAGCTCGGGGCTGAAGGTGGCGGCGAGGTTGTCGCCGCCGGACTCGATGAAGATCAGGTCGAGGTCGGGGAAGCGCCGGCACATGCGCTCGACCGCGTCGAGGTTGATCGAGGCATCCTCGCGGATCGCCGTGTGCGGGCAGCCGCCCGTTTCCACCCCCATGATGCGCTCGGCCGGCAGCGCCTGCGCTGCCACCAGCAGCCGCTCGTCTTCGCGGGTGTAGATGTCGTTGGTGACGACCGCCAGCCGGTACGCGTCGCGCATGCGCTTGCACAGTACCTCGACCAGCGTCGTCTTGCCCGATCCGACCGGGCCGCCGACGCCGACGCGCAGCGGCCCCGCAGGAAGGTCGGACGCTTCGTTCGGCTTCGGCGAAGAAGTGGCAGTGGACATGTGGGCTCCGACTCAGTGCGCAGCGACGGCGCGCAGGAACCGACCGGCGCCGCGGCGCGCGGCGACGAGGGCACTGAAGGGATCGCAAGGCCGGCTCGGTCGCGATGCGGCAGGGGGCGCCGCGCGGAGCCCGACCGGCACCGAAGCGCGCGGCCGACGGCGCCTTGCTGGGATGGCAGAGCCGGCCTGGCCGCGAAGCCGCAGGGCGCCGCGCGGCGTCTGCCTAGCGCCGCCGCGCGCCGCGCCATGGGGGATCGGCACGCCCGGCTCACGATCGATACAGCCGCGAGTACTGCGCCTCGTGCCGCGCGCTGGCCAGCGCCAACCCGATCGCCGCCGTGCCGATCTCGTCGTCGGGCAGTTCGAGGGCGACCGCGACGGCGCGCGCGAGCGTCGCCTGCAGCGCCAGCAGCAGCCGCTGGCCAGCCTGCTGACCGAGCGGCACGCTCTTGACGGCCACCAGCACCTGGTTCTCCGCCCAGGACCATAGATACGCGGTCAGCCCCGCCTCGCGATCCAGCCCCAGCCGCGCGCAGGCCCAGGCGAACGCGGCCGGGTAGGCGATCGGTTCGAGCGCCGGCGGCACGATGCCGAGCGCCGGCAGCAGGCGCACCAGCGAGGCGCCCATCTGCCGCGACTCGGCGCGCAGCTCGGCCGTCTCGCGCGCGGCCAGCAGTTCGCCGTTACGGCACGCGAACGCCGGCGCGTCGCCGGCGACGCAGGCATCGAACGCGCGCAGCCACAGCGGCGCCTCGTAACGCGCCAGCGACAGCAGCAGCAGGTCGCCGATCCAGCGCCCGGCACCGGCTTCGTCGCCGACCTGGCGGTCCGCGATCGCGCGCTCCAGCCCCTGCGAATAGGCGAACCCGCCCACCGGCAGCGCCGGACTCGCCAGGTGCAGCACGGCCAGCAGCGCGCGCAGTCGCGCATCGCGGCCGAGCGCGGCATCGGCGGGGTTCACGGCCCGCCCGCGCCGCGCCCTCGATGCGCGGCGATCGACAACTGCTCGCCGACGGTGGCGGATACGGGGTCGGCATCGTCGCGAGGCGACGGGCCGTGATGGCGATGGCCGCCGTCGTAGGCACCGCCTTCGGGGTCGAATGGCGCGTCGGCGTGTTCGACCCGGACGCCGAGCCCGCGCAGCATCGCCTCGAGCACCGGGTCGCGCTCGATCAGCACGGCATCCGCCGAAAGCTGCGCCGGCACGTGGCGGTTGGCGAGGTGATAGGTCGCCCGCAGCAGCGCCAGCGGGGTGTCCGCGGTGACGCGCGCCACCGGCTGCGGCGCCGCCTCGACGATCGCCAGCGCGCCAGCATCGCCGGCGAGCAGGTCGCCATCGCGCAGCACGCTGCCGCGCCGGGCGTCGGCCAGCAGGATCGCCACCGCCTGGCCATCGGCGCTCATCGTCGCCAGCCGCGTCTTCACGCGCTCGTCGTAGGTCAGGCGCAGGCGCACGGCATGCGCCCGTTCCTGCGCGGTCGGCGGTCGGTCGAGGCGCCGGGTCAGCCGGATCATCAGAACAGGAAGTAGCGCTGCGCCAGCGGCAGTTCGCGCGCCGGCTCGCAGTCGAGCCGCACGCCGTCGGCGTGGACCTGGTAGGTCTCGGGATCCACCGTGATGCGCGGCGCGAGCCCGTTGTGCACCATGTCGCGCTTGCCGAGCTTGCGGATGCCGCGCACGGCGACGAGCCGCTTGCGCAGCCCGTAGCGCTCGGCCACGCCCGCCCGCAGCGCCGCCTGCGAAACGAAGGTCAGCGAGTTCGCCGCCACCGAGCCGCCGAAGGCGCCGAACTGCGGCCGGTAGTGCACCGGCTGCGGCGTCGGGATCGAGGCGTTGGGGTCGCCCATCGCCGCCAGCGCGATGACGCCGCCCTTCAGCACCAGAAACGGCTTCACCCCGAAGAACGCCGGCTTCCACAGCACCAGGTCGGCCCACTTGCCGACTTCCACCGAGCCGACCTCGTGCGCGATGCCGTGGGCCAGCGCCGGGTTGATCGTGTACTTGGCGACGTAGCGCTTGATGCGCGCGTTGTCGTGCTCCGCGGGGTCGCTGAAGCCGGGTTCGCTCAGCGGGCCGCGCTGCAGCTTCATCTTGTGCGCCGTCTGCCAGGTGCGGGCGATCACCTCGCCGACGCGGCCCATCGCCTGCGAGTCCGAACTCATCATCGAAATGGCGCCGAGGTCGTGCAGGACGTCCTCGGCGGCGATCGTCTCGCGGCGGATGCGGCTCTCGGCGAAGGCGACGTCCTCGGCGATGCCCGCATCCAGGTGGTGGCACACCATCAGCATGTCGAGGTGCTCGTCGAGCGTGTTCACCGTGTACGGCCGCGTCGGGTTGGTCGACGACGGCAGCACGTTCGGCAGCCCGCACACCTTGATGATGTCGGGCGCGTGGCCGCCGCCGGCGCCCTCGGTGTGGTAGGTGTGGATCACGCGGCCCTTGAAGGCGGCGATCGTGCTCTCGACGAAGCCCGACTCGTTCAGCGTGTCGGTGTGGATCGCCACCTGCGTGTCGGTGCGGTCGGCCACGGTGAGCGCGGCGTCGATCGCCGCCGGGGTCGTGCCCCAGTCCTCGTGCAGTTTCAGGCCGATGGCGCCGGCGGCGATCTGCTCCGCGAGCGGCGCCGCCAGCGACGCGTTGCCCTTGCCGAGGAAACCGAGGTTCATCGGGAAGGCCTCTGCCGCCTGCAGCATGCGCTCGAGGTGCCAGGGGCCGGGCGTAACCGTCGTCGCGAAGGTGCCGGTGGCCGGGCCGGTGCCGCCGCCGATCATCGTCGTGATGCCGCTGGCGAGCGCCTCGTCGATCTGCTGCGGGCAGATGAAGTGGATGTGGGCGTCGATGCCGCCGGCGGTGAGGATCATCCCCTCGCCGGCGATGATCTCGGTGGCCGGGCCGATCAAGATCGTCACGCCCGGCTGGATGTCCGGATTGCCGGCCTTGCCGATGCCGCCGATGCGGCCGTCCTTGATCGCGACGTCGGCCTTTACAATGCCCCAGTGGTCGACGATCAGCGCGTTGGTGATCACGGTGTCGGCGCAGTCCTTCGACATCCGCTGGCTCTGCCCCATGCCGTCGCGGATCACCTTGCCGCCGCCGAACTTGACCTCCTCGCCGTAGACGGTGAAATCGCGCTCGACCTGCGCGATCAGCGCCGTGTCGGCCAGGCGGACGCGGTCGCCCACCGTGGGGCCGAACATCTCCGCATAGGCCTGGCGGGTGATTCTCATCGCCGCGCTCCTTTCTTTGCCGTCTTGCGCGCCACCGTAGCGCCGGCCCGCCCGCCGCGCGCCCGAGGGGCCGCGGGCGACGCCCCGGGGCTGCGGCCCTCGCCCCCGGCAGCGGCCGCTTTCGGAGCCGCTTGCGCCGCGCGGCCGCGCTTCGCCACGACGGCCGGCGCGGAGCGCGCCGCCGGCCCGGCCGCCGGCCGCTTCGCCGGTGCGCCGCGCCTGCCCCTCGCTGCGCCGGCATCCAGTGGCCCCATCACCTCGCCGCGGAAGCCGTAGACGATCCGGTCGCCCGCCAGCGCGACCAGTTCGACCTCGCGCTCCTGCCCCGGCTCGAAGCGCACCGCGGTGCCGGCGGCGATGTTCAGGCGGTAGCCGCGCGCTGCGGCGCGGTCGAAGGCGAGCGCCGGGTTGGTCTCGAAGAAGTGATAGTGCGAGCCGACCTGGATCGGCCGGTCGCCGGTGTTGGCCACCGTCAGCCGCCGCGTCGGCCGGCCCGCGTTCAGTTCGATATCGCCCGCGGCCGTGAGGACTTCGCCAGGGATCATCGCCGCCTCAAACGATCGGGTGGTGCACGGTGACGAGCTTGGTGCCGTCGGGGAAGGTGGCCTCGACCTGGAGGTCGGGGATCATCTCCGGCACGCCGTCCATCACGTCGGCGCGGGTCAGCAGCGTGGTGCCGTAGTGCATCAGTTCCGCCACCGTGCGGCCGTCGCGCGCCCCTTCCAGGATCGCGGCGGTGATGAACGCCACCGCCTCCGGGTAGTTGAGCTTCAGGCCGCGGGCCTTGCGCCGCTCGGCCAGCAGCGCCGCGGTGAAGATCAGCAGCTTGTCCTTCTCTCTCGGCGTCAGTTCCATCTTCGAACTCCGGTAGTCCCGGCCGGCCCCGCAGCATAAGACGCGGCCGCGGCACAGCGGTCGGCGTCATGTCGCCCAGATACGCGGCGCCGTGGCGGCGCGGCCGGCGAAGGTCAGCGGTCGCAGCTCGCGCCACGCCGCTTCGAGCGCGCCACGCAAGGCCCGCGCGGTGGCGCCGAGGGCGCGGGCCACCAGCAGCCGCGGCGCCAGCTGCGTGACCGGCACGCGGTCGGCCGGCAGCCGCTCGCGCAGCGATTCGATCTGCGCCCCGCTCCAGCGCGGCCCGGCGGCCCACAGGCAGCCGAAGGCGACATGGCCGCCGAGCCCGATCGGCGAGTCCAGCAGCGCGTCGCCGCCGGCGAGCCGCGTGCGCTCCAGCCACTGCAGGCGGCCGTCCTCGCGCAGCGCGATGGTCTGCGCGAAAGCGCCGCGGGCGAACGCCTCGCCGGCGGCGACGCGGCCCAGCGCGACGATGTCCCAGCCCAGCATCGCCGCGCCGTCGGCCAGGTCGATGTCGATCTGCGAATGCACCTGCGCCTGGTCGTAGACGATCACCTCCTGCGGCAGCCACTCGGCGCCGCCCTCGACGCGCAGCGTCACCCGCTGCGAGGCGAGGCGGCCGTTGGCCTTGTACCAGCGCGTCGCCCCCGGCGTGGTGATCAGCGCCTGCGCGCCGGGCCGCACCGCGACGTCGATCGCCAGCTCGTCGCCGCCGGCGATGCCGGCGGGCGGATGGACGATCAGCGTGTGCGCCAGCGCCGCGCCCTCCGGATACAGCGCCTTCTGCACCTGCAGCGGCCCGCGATGGCGACGGGCCACGACGGTGCGGCCGTCCTGCAGCCGGTAGTCGAGCGCCAGCTCGGCGCGCCAGGGTTGCACGGGTGGTGCGGGTTCAGATCGCAATCAGCTCGCGGACGTTGCGGTCCTTCATCTCGGCGCCGGGGCCGGCGTGGGTGATCCGCCCGCGCGACATCACCGCGTAGCCGTCGGCGAGCGACTCGGCGAAATCGTAGTACTGCTCCACCAGCAGCACCGCCAGTTTGCTCGCCTGCACCAGCCGGCGGATCACGGCGCCGATCTCCTTGATGATCGACGGCTGGATGCCCTCGGTCGGCTCGTCCAGAATCAGCACGCGCGGGTTGGCCGCCAACGCGCGGCCGATCGCCAGCTGCTGCTGCTGGCCGCCGGAAAGGTCGCCGCCGCGGCGCTTCAGCATCTGCCGCAGCACCGGGAAGGTCTCGAGGATGTGCTCCGGCACCTTGCGCCCCGCGCGCCCCGACAGCGGCGCCAGCCCCATCAACAGGTTCTCCTCGACCGTGAGGCGGTTGAAGATCTCCCGCCCCTGCGGCACGTAGCCGATGCCCAGCCGCACCCGCTCGTAGGGCGCCAGCCGGGTGATGTCCTGCCCGTCGAGCAGCACGCGGCCGCTGCGAGCGGGCACCAGCCCCATCGCCGTCTTCAGCAGCGTGGTCTTGCCCACGCCATTGCGGCCGAGCAGCACCGTGCAGGCGCCCGCCGGCACCGCCAGCGACACGTCGCGCAGGATGTGGCTGCCGCCGTAGTACTGGTTCAGCGACTCGAAGGTCAGCATGGTCGGTCTGCATCGGCGCTGCCGCGGTCGCCACGCGCGCCGCCCGCCGGCTTCGGCTCGGCGGCGCGCGGCCCCTGCCGCCATGCGGGCGAACGCACCGCCATAGCGCGGTCACCGCCCAAGGTACACCTCGATCACCCGCTCGTTGGCCTGCACCTGCGGCATGCTGCCCTCGGCCAGCACCGAGCCCTCGTGCAGCACGGTGACCTTGCGCGCGATCTGGCTGACGAAGTCCATGTCGTGCTCGACCACCACGATCGAGTGCGCGCCTTCGAGCTGCAGGATCAGCTCGGCGGTGTGCGCGGTCTCGGCGTCGGTCATGCCGGCCACCGGCTCGTCGAGCAGGATCAGCTCCGGCTCCTGCACCAGCAGCATGCCGATCTCCAGCCACTGCTTCTGCCCGTGCGACAGCGAGCCGGCGCGGCGGTCCTCGCTGCCTTCGAGGCGGATCGTCTTCAGCGTGCGCGCGATCAGGTCGCGCTGCTCGGGCGAAAGGCGCGCCAGCAGCGTCGGCCGCACCCGCTTGTCGGTCTTCATCGCCAGTTCGAGGTTCTCGAACACGGTGTGGTTCTCGAACACGGTCGGCTTCTGGAACTTGCGGCCGATGCCCAGGCAGGCGATCTCGGTCTCCGGCAGCCTGGTCAGGTCGAAGGTCTGGCCGAAGAATGCGGTGCCGGCGTCGGGGCGGGTCTTGCCGGTGATCACGTCCATCATCGTCGTCTTGCCGGCACCGTTGGGGCCGATCACGCAGCGCAGCTCGCCGCGGTCGATGGTCAGGCTCAGCCGGTTCAGCGCCTTGAAGCCGTCGAAGCTCACCGTGATGTCGTCCAGGTACAGGATCGGCCCGTGCGACGTGTCGACGCGGTCGCGATCGACCGGGCGGCCGTAGCCGGCGCCCGCCGGGCCGCCGAGGCCGTGGATGACGCCGGCCTCGCTCACGGCCTCGCCTCGCCCGGCACGCGGAGCGGCGCCGCGCCCGGCGGCACCGGCGGCTCGGCGCGCTGCGCCAGCGTGGCCGCGGCCGGCGGCGGTGCGACCGTGGCTGCTGGCGAAGACGATGCCGCGGCCGGCGCGGGCGGCTCCCGAGGCCCGGCCGGCGCCGCCCGCGGCGCGCGCAGCGCCTCGGCCAGGCCCATCAGCCCGCGCGGCAACAGCAGCGTCACCAGCACGAACAGCCCGCCCAGAAAGAACAGCCAGAACTCCGGGTAGGTCACCGTGAACCAGCTCTTGGCGCCGTTGACGGCGAAGGCGCCGAAAATCGGCCCGAATAGCGTGCCGCGGCCGCCGACCGCGGCCCAGATCGCGATCTCGATCGAGTTGGCCGGGCTCATCTCGCTGGGATTGATGATGCCCACCTGCGGCACGTACAGCGCGCCGGCGATGCCGCTCATCACCGCCGCCACGGTCCAGACGAACAGCTTGAAGTACAGCGTGCGGTAGCCGAGGAACAGCAGCCGCGACTCCTGGTCGCGGATGGCGGTGAGCACGCGGCCGAGCTTGCTGGTGACGATCCAGCGCGCCAGCAGCAGCGCGCCGAGCAGGTACAGCCCCGACAGCACATACAGGGCGGTGCGCGTCTCGGGCGCGGTGATCGGGTAGCCGAGGATGCGCTTGAAGTCGGTGAAGCCGTTGTTGCCGCCGAAGCCCATGTCGTTGCGGAAGAACGCCAGCATCGCGGCGTAGGTCAGCGCCTGGGTGATGATCGAGAAATAAACGCCCTTGATCCGCGAGCGGAAGGCGAAGAAGCCGAACACGAAGGCCAGCAGGCCGGGCACCGCCACCACCAGGAACAGCGCCCACAGGAAGGAGTCCGACCCGGCCCAGTACCAGGGCAGCTCCTTCCAGTCGAGGAACACCATGAAGTCCGGCAGGTCGACGCCGTAGACGCCGTCGCGGCCGATCTGCCGCATCAGGTACATGCCGAAGGCGTAGCCGCCGAGGGCGAAGAACAGGCCCTGGCCGAGCGACAGGATGCCGGTGTAGCCCCAAATGAGGTCCATCGCCAGCGCCACCACCGCGTAGCACATGAACTTGCCCAGCAGCGTGATCCAGAAGCTGGACACGTGCAGCGGATGATCCGCGGGCACGGCCAGGTGCAGCACCGGCAACACGACCAACAGCACCGCGGCGGCGGCGAAGATCGCGCTCCAGACGCGCAGCGGAAACAGCCGGGTCACGCGCCGCCTCCGCCTTCGCGGCGCCGCGCGCCGGCGGGCGCGAAGCAGCGGACCGGGCCGCCGGCGGGCCTCGTGAGCGCGCCCATCGTCAGGCCTCCGCGCTGCGCCCCTTCAGGGCGAACAGCCCCTGCGGCCGCTTCTGGATGAACAGGATGATGAACACCAGCACCATGATCTTCGCCAGCACCGCGCCCGACCACGGCTCCAGGAACTTGGCGATCGAGCCCAGGCCGAGCGCGGCGATCACCGTGCCGGCCAGTTGGCCGACGCCGCCGAGCACCACCACCATGAAGCTGTCGACGATGTAGCTCTGACCGAGGTCGGGGCCGACGTTGCCGATCTGGCTCAGGGCCACGCCGCCCAGCCCCGCCACGCCGGAGCCGAGCCCGAAGGTCAGCATGTCGACCCGGTGCGTCGGCACTCCGGTGCAGCTGGCCATGGCGCGGTTCTGCGTCACGCCGCGCACGTACAGCCCGAGACGGGTGCGGTTGATCACCAGCCAGACGGCGGCCAGCACCAGCAGCGCGAAGGCGACGATCACCATGCGGTTGTACGGCAGCACGTAGCCGCCTTCGAGCGCGATGCCGCCCGACAGCCAGCCCGGGTTCTCGACCTCGACGTTCTGCGCCCCGAAGATCGTGCGGCAGGCCTGGATCAGCAGCAGGCTCACGCCCCAGGTGGTCAGCAGCGTCTCCAGCGGCCGGCCATAGAGGAAGCGCAGCACGCCGCGCTCCAGCGCCATGCCGATCGCGGCGGTGACGAGGAACGCCACCGGCAGCGCCGCCACCACGTACCAGTCGAAGGCGCCAGGAAAGTGGCTGCGGAAGATCCCCTGCACGACGAAGGTGGCGTAGGCGCCGACCATCAGGAACTCGCCGTGCGCCATGTTGATGATCCCCATCAGCCCGTAGGTGATCGCCAGGCCCAGCGCCGCCAGCAGCAGGATCGAGCCCAGGCTCACGCCGGAGAACAGCGCCAGCGCCATCTCGGTGCGCCGCAGCCGCTCGTTGATCGCGTTCAGCGACGCCTGCGCCACCGCGCGCACGCGCTCGTCGGGCTCCGGGTAGCTGCCGTCCTTGCCCCGAGTCACCATCGTCGCCAGCATCTGCCGCACCTGCGGATCGGTGCTGGTGGCCAACCGCTGCGCCGCCTTGATGCGCTCGGCCGGGTCGCTGGAGCGGATCGCCAGCGACGCCGCCGCCAGCTCGAGGATCGAGCGGATCTGCGCGTCGGCCTCCTTCGCCGCTGCGGCCTCGATGATCGGAGCCGCGTCCTCGTTGTCCGAGCCCTGCAGCTCGCGAGCGGCCGCCAACCGCGTGGCGCGGTCGGGGCTGCCGAGCTTCAGCGCCGCGATGGCGGCGGCGATCTCGCCGCGCAGCCGGTTGTTGACGATCAGGGTCTCCAGGTTCGCCGGCGCCGCGCCGAGCTTCTCGCCGGTGGCCGCGTCGGTCATCTGCCCGTCGGCGACGATGACCGCGCGCCGGCCGTCGTCGACCAGCGCCAGCGCCTCGTCGCCCAGCGCCCGCAGCACCTCGACGGCGCGCGCGTCCTGCGACACCGCCAGCTTGCGGATCGCCGCAATCCGCTGCTCGGAATCGTCGTGGCCCAGTTGCGCCAGCAGCGCCGGATCGAGCGCCGCCTGCGCCGGCGCGCCGACGGCCAGCAGCAGAACGAGGATCAACCGAACGAGCCAGGTCATCGCGTTTCAACGGCAAGCGAAAGGCTCACGGCGGCGACGGGCGAAAGGCAGCAGTGCCACCGGACGCGCCTAGGGCAGGCCCGCCGGCAACTCCCGCAACCCACCGGCACCACGATTCGCCCCAACGCCCATGCACCGAGGCGCGCGGCCAACTCGATGCGCCGAAGAAAGCGGCCATCCCGGCGCGCCGCACGCGGCTGCCAGCTTTCGGCAGGGGCGGGGCCGACGCCACGCGCAGCCCCCGCCCGCCGCCCGGCCCGCCCGCGCAGCCGCCGTCAGCGCCGGCGCTGCCGCGCCGCCGCGCGCTCAGGCGGGTGCATCGCTCTTCTTCTCGTTGCCCGGGATGAACGGGCTCCACGGCTGCGCGCGGATCGGCCCCGGCGTCTTCCAGACCACGTTGAACTGGCCGT
>Ga0308414_1000945_pt1 | contig 18927 bp, 13 predicted proteins | sample HotsprSampleOS50_FD_205667 | JGI IMG/M metagenome (GOLD analysis project Ga0308414, IMG submission 205667) | Hot spring phototrophic mat microbial communities from Octopus Spring, Yellowstone National Park, Wyoming, United States - 20090730_OS50 ...
CGGACCGCTCATCGCCCCGTATGCCTACGACGAGCTGATACGCGGCGCGCAGCGGCAGCCGCCGTCGTTAGAACACCCCTTTGGCACAGACCGCCTGGGCCGCGACGTGTTCAGCCGCGTCCTGTGGGGGGCGCGCGAAATCATCGTCATCCCAGGCGTGGCGACAGCGGTCGCTGTCGTCTTTGGCACGGCATTGGGGCTTGCGCTGGGCTACCGGGGCGGCTGGGTGGACGAGGTCGTCTCTCGCACGCTGGACAGTCTGCTGGCCATCCCGGCAATGGTGCTGGCGCTGGTCATGCTGGCAACCATCGGCCCGTCGGACGTTGGCATCATCATCGTGATCGCCTTCCTCTACATCCCGATCGTCACGCGCGTGATCCGCAGCGCCGCCCTTAACATCCGCGCTAGCGGCTACATCGAAGCGGCGCGGCTGCGCGGCGAGTCTGTGGCCTACATTCTGTTCCGCGAAATTCTCCCCGGCGTGCTGCCAGCCCTCGCTGTAGAGGCCGCGCTGCGCTTCTCTTACGCCATTTTTCTGACGGCCTCGCTCGGCTTTCTAGGGCTGGGGGTGCAGCCGCCCTCGCCGGACTGGGGACGCATGGTGGCCGAGGCGCGCGCCAACTTCGCCCGCACGCCGTGGGAGCTGTGGTTCCCAGCAGGGGCCATTGCCGCGCTGGTCATCGGCGTTAACCTGATGGCTGACGGCCTGCGCCGCATTCTGCGCTACGAGGGCCAGCTTGTATGACCGGCCAGCCTGTGCTGCTTGCGGAAGACCTGACGGTTGAATACCGCATCAACCGCGCCTGGGTCAGCGCAGTGCGCGACGTCGCGCTGTGCGTTGACTCATTGGAGATTCACGGCCTGGTAGGCGAGAGCGGCAGCGGCAAGACCACACTGGCGCTGGCCCTCATGCGCTACCTGGCCCCCAACGCCCGCATCGCGTCCGGCCGCATCCTGCTGGACGGCGCTGACCTTGTCACGCGCACGCCGGCTGAAATGCGCGCTGTGTGGGGCCGCCAGCTCAACCTCGTCCCACAGGACCCGCTGGCTTCGCTCAATCCGGCTTACACCGTCGGCGAACAGATCGCCGAGATCACGCGCCTGCACAGTCGTCTGTCACGCGCTGACGCCTGGTCGAGGGCAGTCGAGACGCTGGCCAGCGTCCGCATTGCCGACCCTGAAACCGTCGCCCGCCGCTACCCGCACCAGCTCAGCGGCGGTATGCAGCAGCGCGTCACCATTGCGATGGCGCTCAGCGCGCAGCCGCGGCTGCTGGTGCTCGACGAGCCAACTACGGCGCTCGACGTGACCACGCAGGCCGCTGTCCTTGACCTGTTCCGCGACCTGATCCACGCTAATGGTGCAGCAGCCGTCTATGTCTCTCACGATCTGGGTACGGTGGCCCATTTCTGCGACCGCGTGACTGTGCTCTACGCTGGCGAGGTCATGGAGAGCGCGCCGGTGGGCGCGCTGTTCGCCGGCCCGCTCCATCCTTACACGGCCGGTCTGCTGGCCAGCCTGCCCCGCCCAACTGCGCCGGGCGTGCGTCTGCCCACGATAGAGGGTGTCGCCCCAGCGCTGGCCAACAGACCGCCGGCCTGCGTGTTCGCGCCGCGCTGCCCGGTGGCGCTGCCGGTCTGTTCCCAGATAAAACCGCCGCTTGAGACTGCAAATAACGGTCATCAGGTGCGCTGCCACCGCTGGCAGGAGATCGCCAGCGGCACGCTGCAGCCGCACCGGCCTGCCCCGCCTCTGGTTGTTGATTCGCAGCCGCGCCGCAGCTACGTGCTGCGGACAAACAGCCTAACCAAGCACTTCAGCGAGCACACGCTGTTCGACCGGCTGATGCGCCGCCAGCCCAGGCCAGTGCGGGCAGTTGACGATGCGTCGCTGCGCATTCGCGAGCGCTCCACGCTGGGCCTGGTGGGCGAAAGCGGCAGCGGCAAAACCACGCTGGCCCGCTGCATTGTGGCGCTGGAGACCGCTGACAGCGGCGAAATTGAATTGTGCGGCGTGGGCATCAGCCGCCGCCTGAATGAACGCGACCGAGACACGCTGCGCAGACTGCGCATGGTGTTCCAGAACCCGAACGACACACTCAACCCCTATCAGACTGTGCAGCAGGCGCTGGAACGCCCTCTGCGCCGGCTGGCAGGCGAGCGCCTGAATGCCCAACAGCGCCGGCAGCGCGTGCTCGACCTGCTGGCAGCAGTGCGCCTCACGCCTGACTACGCCGGTCGCTATCCTGCCGAACTCAGCGGCGGCGAAAAACAGCGCGTCGCCATCGCGCGCGCTTTCGCCGCCAATCCTGCCCTGATCGTGGCCGACGAGCCAACATCGTCGCTGGACGTGTCGGTGCAGGCTGTGATTCTCAACCTGCTTAAAGACCTGCGCGCTACCACTGGCGCGTCTTACTTGCTCATCTCGCACGATTTGGACGTGATCGCGTATTTGGCGGATTGGATTGCGGTGATGTATCTCGGCGAGATCGTGGAGGAGGGCGACGCCGAGGATTTATACAGTCCGCCGCAGCACCCCTACACCGAGGCGCTGCTCTCAGCCATCCCCGTGCCCGATCCAACACGGCCGCCCGGCGCGATCCGGCTGGAAGGCGATGTCCCCAGCGCGCGCAGCGTGCCTACAGGCTGTCGCTTCCACACGCGCTGCCCGCGCAAGCTCGGCCCGGTGTGCGAGCAAGAACGCCCACCCTGGCGCGACGCTGGCGACGGCCACATGATCCGCTGCCATATCCCCATTGCCGACTTGGTGCAGCTTCAATCCCATCCTCGCCAGGAGCAGTAGCAGATGACACGCTACATCGTCCGGAGGCTGCTGCTGCTAGTGGTAACGCTGTTTGTGTCATCTGCTGTCGTGTTTGGCCTCACGCAGCTTTTGCCTGGCGACATCGCCCGCCTGATCCTGGGCCGCGAGGCGTCAGAACAGGCGCTGGAGCAGCTTCGCGAGGAATTCGGCCTCAACGACCCCGTGCTGCAGCAGTATGTTAACTGGCTGGCCGGATTCATGCGCGGCGACTGGGGCCGGTCGTTTAGCAGCGGCAGCCCGCCAGTGCGCCCACTAGTTACGGAGCGCCTGAGCAATTCCGCCCGCCTGATGGCGCTCACGCTGGCAATCAGCGTGCCGCTCTCCATTGCGCTGGGCGTGCTGGCAGCGCTGCGCGAGAACTCGTGGCTTGACAGCGCTATATCGGTGCTGTCGCTGTCGGTAGTGGGACTGCCGGAGTTCGTCACCGGCCTGGTGCTGATCAACTTTCTGGCGCTCCAATTGGGGTTGTTTCCCGCCACGTCGCTGGTGCAGCCGGGGTTTACGCTGGGCGACTGGCTGCAGGTGTTGTTTCTGCCAGCGGTAACTGCCACATTGGTGCTGCTGGGCTACGTAGTCCGCATGACACGCGCCGGCGTTGTCGAGGAGCTGAAAAAGCCGTATGTGCGGACGGCAGTGCTCAAAGGCCTGCCCCAGCCTGTCGTGATCTTCAAGCACGTGCTGCGCAACGCGCTGCTGCCTACAATAACTGTGATCGCGCTCAGCATCGGCTGGTTGATCGGCGGGCTGGTCGTTATCGAGAACGTGTTCAACTTCCCAGGCATGGGGTCGCTGTTGGTTGAGGCAGTTAAGCAGAAGAACATACCGGTGATTCAGGCTGTGGTGATGGTCACCATCGTGTTTTTTGCCTTAGCGAATCTGGCCGCCGACCTGCTCTACGCAGCCCTCAACCCGCGCATCCGCCTGCGGTAGCGCTCAATCAGGCATAGATGTGTACGCCATGCGAAGCAAGGCGATCTGTTCGGCAATCAAACCGACGAGAAAGACCAGAACACCGACTATGATAAGCAGCACCGCCATATTGCTAAAGCGCGACCAAAAGATCAGCAGATAAGCGCCGTAGCCGATGCCGACCGTCAGAAAAGCCAGGCTGACGGGCAGAAAAACCTTCAACGGCGTGAACATCGTTCCCAGCCGCGTGATTGTCAGCAGGAAGCGCAGTCCGTCGCGCAGCGGGCGCACCTTGCTCACCCCCACGCGCGGCGGCGACACAATCGGCTCGTAGCGCACACGGTAGCCAGAACGAAACATGCTAATGGTGATGGTTGAGGGGTAAGAATAGCCGTTGGGCAGCAGGTAGACAAAGTGCTTGAGAATGGGCGCTTTCACGACGCGGAACCCCGACGTGAGGTCAGGAATGGGGCGGCCCACGATATACGACGCATAGGCGTTGAACACCCGGTTAGCCAGGCTGCGCTGAAAGCTGGCCTGCGAGCTGCCCGTGCGCGCGCCTACCACCATGTCGTAATCGCCGATGTGGGCCAGCAGCCGCGGGATATCCTGCGGGGAGTGCTGGCCGTCTGCGTCCATCAGCACGATGATGTCGCCGGTAGCAGCGCGAATTCCGCTTTTGACTGCCGCGCCGTTGCCGATGTTGTACGGGTGGCGCACCACGCGCGCGCCGTGCGCCTCTGCAACCTGGCGCGTGTTGTCGAGTGAACCATCGTCCACGACGATCAGTTCGTGGTAGCCAGCGTCTTGCAGTTCGTCCAGCACTCGCCCGATGACGGCTTCCTCGTTGTAAGCGGGCATCACAATGGACACGCGGGGGGCGTCCTGCGAAATGTGCGCGGCGGTCGCAGCCTGTGCCTCAGCCTTGAGGGCCATTTCCTAAGCCTCCCGGCGCGCATAGCGCACTACCCGGTCAACAACAAACGCGGTCACGTCAATCTGTTCTGCCATCATGCGCGCGTGGCGTTCCCGGAACATCTGCGGCGCGTTTGGATCGGAGAGAATTGACTCAGCGCAGTCGAGGGCATCAGCTTGTAACGCTCGCGGGCCGTTGAAGTTGAACACCATCCCGTAGCGCTGTTCCAGCTCATCCGTGTATCCTCGGCTGGAGGTGGATAGAAAAATGGCCGGCACGCCAAGCTGCGCGCTCTCGCTCGCCATTGTCGCGCTCTCGCCAAACAGCAGGCGAGCATGAGCCAGGACATGATGAACATCAGTGCGCAGGCCTTTGTAGGCGTAATCCTGGAGGTCTGGCGGCAGCGGATCTTCGGAGCTAATCAACACACGCCCGTGCTTTTCCAGGCGGCGTACGACCTTGTACACATCACGCACCCCGTAATCGCCTACGTCGTGGTGGCTCTGCCAAGAAACCAACCGCACAAACGTAAAGGGCTCTCCAGGCTCCAAGCCGTCAGCCGCCAGCTTCGCCGGGTCAGGCGTAAAGCGCGCCGGGTGCAGGTAGGCCAGCTCTTTGTAACCGTCGAAACGCTCCTGTTTTGGCCCCAGGTCGTCGCGATAGGCGCGGGGTGTGAAGATGCGCGTGGCAAACGGATAGGTGATGGCGTTCGACAGGCGCGCGTGTTCGGTGTCGTAGAACAGCAGCGCCGGAATGCCCAACAGCCGCGCCGCGTGGACAACGAACGCGCCCGCTACCGCCGCCGCCACTTGGGTCCTGTGGCGGCGCATTGCCTGCCATGCACCGTAGTTGTGTTCGATTAGTTCCACACCTAAGCCCAACATCCCGTTACGCCGGCGTGTGAGCAGTAGGTGCGCCAACCCGGCTTCCTTCAGCAGTGGTATCACCACTTCCTTGTCACGCGACAGGATGAGCACATCGTGGTTTTGCTCACGCCAGATCATGAGCGCATTGCGAAAGAAATGAAAATCCGCTGGATGGCAGATGTCCAGCGCAATGCGCAGCGAATCACTCGAAGACACATCTCTCATGTTGTACCATCGCGTATCGTATCACCATACCTCAATGTCAGCAGGCGCTTTAACCAAACGTTTTCTCTTCCCACTCCAGCGCTGCCAGCACATTCGCAAAGCGTGGCCCCCTGAACTTCTTGTAGAGACGCAGGGCATGCTGCAGCCACACATAGCTGACACGATTGCCCAGCGTGATTGCGTACTTGCGCACATATGGTTGGATACCTGCCCGCACTGCCGCCTGCACATCGAGCGGCTGCTGCCGCAGCGCGGCTTCCCACACCCGCAGGTCCTCTCTAGTATCGACTCCGACCAGTTCGTAGAAGCGCATATCGGCGTAGACCAGTACGAAATAATCCGTCATAGACAGGCAATAGGATGCAAGCTTCTCTGGCACGAGCGCCTGCATGTTCAGGTAATCGTTCAGCAGCATATTTTCCTGCAGCACTGCCTTGACCGGAACCAGGTTATAGAAGCGCGCTTCTCCGTTATCTCGTACGAACGCCAGACCCGTACTGCCCTTTTTCGTGCGCAGTTCGCGTCCGTTGCTCTCGCCGCTGCACGAGATATTGAGCGCCTCGTCGAGGAACAAGATGGTCTCTGTGTACGCGAGCTGGAGATAAGCTGATGTGAAGTCTGGCGCAACACTGTGAAATAAGCGCCCTGCCGGCCCGTTGACAATCTCCTGTGCCAAACGGCGGGAACACACTGAGTTAATGCCGCGCGGCAGGACACTGAACACGCTGTGGTGTCCTTGGGTCAAGTAGCGCCTGAGGAGGTCCTTGCTGTTCACCTCAGACGTTGTTCGCGTGACCTGTCTATAGAGGAGTCGAAAGAAAACATCGTTGGGCTGACTGTCGTCTATATCTCCTGTGAGCCAGCTCACCACCGGCGCTTGCTCGCGTTCCACGATCGAATAGACTCGCTCGAGCGTCCACGCTTTGATAAGCTGGCGATCAGGCAGGATCTTTAGATACTCCCCACGCGCTTCCAGGCGGCCCCGCTCCCAGTTGTCAGCCATAGACAGGCCACCAGTACGCACATAGCGTATACGCGGATCATCAAACCGGCACACGACTTCAGCCGTCGCGGCTGTGTCGTCGTTATCCACCACGATGAGCTCGTAATCAGTAAATGTCTGTCGCAGCACACTCCGTATGGCGTTGACCACACGATGGCTGCGGTTCTTTGTGGGGATGATAACTGAGAAGAACGGCGTTCTCAAAACAGGTGTGTTCCTCCGTAACTTCCTATATTGCTGGCAACAATCAGTCTAGTGCGGCCAACTATAGCAACGGGACTGCTTTTTTGGAAGCAGGGCTTGCTGTACACTGTCTTGTGCATGGTGAACCGGTTGCTATAATGCGCCGCATACCAAGCCGCCCTGCACTGAGCGCACTGCATGTCCACACGTCCCAAGTTCGCCTTCGTGTCATCCGCCCTGCCTATCGCGCCAAACACACCCCAGGCCGCCAGGTCGGGGTTAGGGCTGATTCTGGACAGGCTCCTACGCTGCATTCCTTCCGAACGCTACTGCGTCATCACCACGCTCGATAGACCACCGGACGCGCTGGACGCAGCGTATTACTTCCTCAAGTCACATCACATGTCCCTCTTCTCGCTTGAACAGACGCTGTCTACGACGGTTGGCATATCCCGTGCTCGCTTCTACCGGCCGTGCTTACGTTGGTTCCGCAGCGCTTATCGCGCTGGCAAGCGCCTAGCGTACAGCACAATGGTAGCAAACGCCGAGCAGCCCATCAAGAACCGAGGTCATCAGATTGCCAAAATCGCGCAGCGCGAGAACTGTGCCTTGATCGTCGGGTGCAGCGGGGAGCTGTACGACCTGCCGGCTGCGCATCGCGCCAGTCAGCTAACAGGCATACCGTTTGTGGCTTATATTCTCGATTATTACGGGGGCGGCTGGCGGGGAAGTCAAGGCGCGCTGGCGCGTCGGCTGGAGCCTGCGCTCCTGAAAGATGCTGCCGCCGTGCTCGTCACCAACGAACACATGGCCGACATTTACCGGCGCGATTACGGCGTCGAGGCAGCCATTATCCGCAACCCTTGTGTCATTCCTCCCCCGCTGCCCGCTGACACGCCGGACCCGCTTCTCCCGTCGGATACAGTCAACATTGTCTACACCGGCGCAGTCTACACGGCGCACTACGACGCCTTCCACCGCCTGACAGCCGCCATCCGCGCGCTGCAGCGCAGTGATGTAAAACTGCACATCTTCACCAACAACCCGCCGTCGGTGCTGGCGCTTGAAGGAATCAGCGGGTCGGAGGTCGTCCTCCACAACTATCTGCCGCCTGAGAGAATCGTCCACGTGCAGCAGCGGGCAGACATCCTGTTTCTGCCGCTGGCGTTCCACTCCGACCTGCCAAAGATGATCGCTACATCGGCGCCAGGCAAGACCGGTGAGTACCTGGCCGCTGGCCGCGCTGTGCTGGTTCACGCGCCGTCGGACTCGTTCCTGAGCTGGTACTTTCGTCAGCACGCCTGCGGCGCAGTAGCCGACAGCGAAGATATCGGCCTGCTGACTGACACGCTGCGGCGGCTGATAGGTGATGCAGCATGGCGTGAGCAGCTGGGGCAGAGTGCCCGCGCGCGTGCCGTGGCCGATTTCGATCTGGCGGTAGTTGGGCCGCGCTTCGTAAACGCGCTGGAAACTGCTGCCGGCGTGCGCTTCACATAACCAGCCAACATGCACATCCTGGTTATTCCCTCTTGGTACTCAACCCCGCGCAATCCCATACGCGGCAGCTTCTTTCGCGAACAGGCGCTGGCGCTGCACAAGGCCGGTCACAGGGTCGGCCTGCTTGTGCCGCCCAGCCGCTTGAGGACGCTCAACGGTCTCAGCGAAGTAGCGCGCCACTGGCGGCGACCTGCATCGGCACTCGACATCACCAACGACAGCGGCCTGGCGACCTACCGCCTGCCCTGGTGGGGCTGGCAGGGATCAGCCCTGCCGTCCTGGCGCGGCAAACTGATGTTGACCGCCTTCGACCGCTACTGCCGCGAACAAGGCCGTCCTGATGTCATTCACGCGCACAGCATCCTGTACGCTGGTTACACGGCTATCGCTATCAAGCAGGCCCGCGGTGTGCCAGTCGTGCTTACCGAACACGCCTTTAACTACCTGTCGCCGCTGTGGATCATGCCCGACCAACGCCCGCGCATCCGCCGCACGCTGGCGCACAGCGACGCTGTCCTGGCGGTGAGCGCGGCCCTAGGGCGCGCGCTTGAGTCTTACGCACCAGGTGTGCGTGTAAATGTGATCTACAACATCGTGGACACCGCAATGTTCCGCCCCCCTGACCAAGAGCCGCCGCGCCAGCCGTTCACCTTCGCTATCGTCGCCCGGCTGCTGCGCAACAAGGGTCACGCTGAGCTGCTGCGCGCCTTTGCTGCTGCGTTCCGCGGCCAGCCCGCTCGCCTGCTGGTCGGCGGAGACGGCCCCCAGCGCCGCCGGCTTGAGCGCCTGTCAGCGCGGCTCACAATAGCCGGTCAGGTCGAGTTCTTGGGCGCGCTCAGCCGCCAGCGCGTGCGCGAGACGCTCTGGCGCAGCCACGCCGTGATCTCCGCCAGCCGCTTCGAGACATTCGGCCTCACGCTTGCAGAGGCCATGGCCTGCGGCAGGCCGGTAATCGCTACCCGTTCCGGCGGACCGGAGTCGTTCGTCACGCCGGAGACGGGATTGCTCGTCCCTGTGAATGACGTGGACGCGCTGGCGCAGGCTGTGCGCCAGATGGCTGCAAATTACGACAGCTACAGCCCGGCGCATATCCGTGCCTATTGTGTCGAGCGCTTTAGCGAAGCAGCAGTCGTCAGTCAGCTTGAGGCGATATATGCTGATGCTGTTCGCCGTTCCCGACCCTAAAATTCCCGCCTCGCTGCACGTCAGATGGTGTATGATATGAAAGAAGATCGCTGCGCCAGGAGTCAGTAGCAATGCCGCTGTACGATTACCGCTGTCAGCAGTGTGAACGTCAGTTCGAAGCGCGCCACAGTTTCGACGATCCCGCGCCGCCCTGCCCAGCCTGCGGCAGCCCGCAGGTCACACGACTGATCCTGACCGCGCCGACAGTCGCTCAGGGCATCAACGCTCACCCAGGCGACGGGCGCCGCGCCACGAAAGAGCAGCTGCGCAGCAAGTGGGCCGAGGAGACGCCAAAGCTGCGCAAGAAGCTGGTGGACAAACTGGGCGAAGACGCCGTCAGGAGATATGCGCCGACGCTGAGCAGCAGTTCGGAGTGAGCGCCAAGCCGCCGCTGCGCATCGTCAATGCGCGCGCGTGGACAGCCAGCGAACCCGCCGCGCGCGATGTTTACACAGCCGGAGAGCGTATCGCTGAGCGTGCCGCGCCCGGCGCGCTGACCGTTGATCTGGCGGGTCACACGATCTACCCCGGCTGGATCAACGCTCACGACCACCTCGAACTCAACCACTACCCGCGCACAAAGTTCCGCGAGGTCTACGCCAATGCGCACGAGTGGGGAGAGGACGTTAATGCTCGACTAAACGCCGAGCCGTACCACTCGCTGCGTGCGTATCCGCTGCGGGATCGGCTGTTCATTGGCGGCCTCAAAAACTTGCTGTGCGGCGCGACCACTGTCGTCCACCACGGCCCGCCGCATCAGCTCCTGTACCGCCACGATTTTCCGGTGCGCGTTCTCCGGCAGTATGGCTGGGCGCACTCACTTCACTTCAGCACCGACGCCGAAATTGTGCGTTCCTACCGCAGGACGCCGCTTAGTTGGCCCTGGTTCATCCATCTGGCCGAAGGCACAGACACCACCGCCGCTGGCGAGTACCAGCGCCTGAAAGCGCTCGGCTGCGTGGGGCGTAACACCGTTCTCGTTCACGGCGTTGGCCTTACCGCCGCCGACATTGCTGATGCCATGCCCCGCATCCGCGCACTGGTGTGGTGTCCCACAACGAATAACTACCTGTTGGGCAAAACGTTGAACCCAGCGCTGTGGGGTGACAAGCTTATCCTCGGCAGCGACTCGCGCCTGACGGCTGACGGTGACTGGCTGGCCGAGCTGCGCAGCGCGCTCTGCCGCGGCAGCGCCGATCAGCCCGATGTGTTCGCTTTTACTGCGCGGCCCGCCGCGCTGCTTGGCCTCAAGCGCGCCGGTTCGCTTGCGCCTGGCAGTTATGCCGACTGGCTGGCTGCGCCAGCCTTCCCGACAGCTCGGCGCGATATTGCCCTGGTCGTCCGCGGCGGCGTACCGCTCATCGGCGACCCGCCGCTCATGGCCCAGTTCCCACATGTGCCGACCGTCGCGGCTGCGCTTGACGGCGCGGAGAAGCGCGTCCATCTTGATCTGGCGCGGCAAATCCACCGCTGCTGTCTGCGTGAGCCAGGGCTAATTGTGGATGCTCTGCCCACTACACGGCGTCTCTTTCTCAACTGACCGCCTTTCTTCGCAGCCCGCTTTGCGTTAAGCTGTAGCTTGACCGCTGATAATCGCAAGCCGCCAATGACCGACATCCTGTTTGGCCAATCCTACTACCTCTATTTCGACCCCAAGCTCTACGCCGCAATGCAGCCCTATCCCCCGCTCGGCACGCTCTACGCCGTCAGCTACATGCGAGCGCGCGGCTGGAGCGCTGCGCTGTTTGATGCGATGCTGTCCGCTGGGCCGCATGAGTGGGACTCCGCGCTGCGCCAGCACACGCCCCGCTACGCCGTCATCTTCGAGGACAATTTCAACTACCTCAGCAAGATGTCGCTGCTGCGGATGCGCGAAGCTGCCTTCCTGATGCTTGACTATGCCAAAGCGCGCGGCTCTGTGACCATCGCCTGCGGCGCTGACATGACTGACCATGCCGAACTCTACTTGCAGCGCGGCGCGGATTTTGTCCTCATTGGGGAGGGCGAGGAAACGCTCGCGGAGCTGGTCGCCTTCCTCGACGCCGCCGGCGCGCGCAGCGCCGACAACCTACCCGACGGCTCCGGCCTGTATGCCATTCGCGGCCTTGCCTACCATCAAAACGGCCAGGTCATCCGAACGCCTGCCCGTCCCGTCATCCGCGATTTGGACAGCTTGCCCCTCCCTGCTTGGGATATGGTTGACTATGCGAAGTACCGCAGCTTGTGGCAGGCACACCACGGCTACACCAGCCTGAACCTCGTCACCACGCGCGGCTGCCCATTTCACTGCAATTGGTGCGCCAAGCCCATCTGGGGCCAGAAGTACAGCGTGCGCAGCCCGCAGAACGTTGTCGCTGAAATGCGCTGGCTGAAGGACGCCTTCAACCCTGATCACATCTGGTTCATGGACGACATCATGGGGATTCAAGATCGCTGGATCGAGCACTTCGCCGACGAGCTGGACGCCGCTGGCCTGCGCATCCCGTTCAAGAGCCTCAACCGCGTAGACCTGCTGCTGCGCGGGCGCACTATTCCCGCGCTGGCTCGGGCTGGCGCGCAGATCGTGTGGGTAGGCGCGGAAAGCGGCAGCCAGAAGATTCTTGATGCGATGGACAAAGGCACGACCGTCGAGCAGATATACGAGGCGACGCGCCAGCTTCACGCGCACGGCGTCAAGGTGGCGTTCTTCCTGCAGTTCGGCTACCCCGGTGAAACCCGCGACGACATCGAACTGACGCTGAAGATGGTGCGCGATCTTATGCCGGACGATATCGGCATCAGCGTGAGTTATCCGCTGCCCGGCACACCCTTCTACGAGCGCGTGCGCCACGAGCTGGGCGAACGCGCCAACTGGCACGACAGCGCCGACCTCGCCATGCTCTACCAGGGGCCGTTCGCTACCGCCTTTTACCGCCAGCTTCACACTGTCGTTCACAAGGATTACCGGTCGCGCCGGATGTGGGCCAGCCTGCGCGCCGCCCTGCGCAAACCTGCCAACCTGCGCCCGGCGCATATCCGGCAGACAGCGGCCATGATCTATCACTGGCTGACGCTGCCCGGCGCGCGCCGCGAGCTGGATCGGCTGGCGCGCCTGCCGCACGACCCGACGCGCCTGCCGAATGTGACGGTTTAGTGAAACCCACCGCATGGTTTAGTGAAACCCACCGCATATTGACGCCCTGCTGCTAACAGGCTACTCTTGAACCTGTTCAACCAGTGCATGTGCAAGGTGATGTCATGTCCCTCAAAATCACGCTTTTCGGCGGCTCCGGGCAGGGCAAGACGACCTACACCCTGGCGCTGCTCTACCTGATGGCCACCGGCATCGAGGGCTTCCGCATTGAGGCCGAGGACGCCAACACAGCGACCAAGTACCTCAACCCCTGGCGCGACTTCGTCATCGCGCGCCGCTGGCCTGCGCCCACCATGGGCCGGCGCGAGGATCGCTTCAGGCTGCTGTTCAACAACGAGTACATCACTGATTTCCGCTGGGTGGATTATCAGGGCGGCGCAGTGAACCTGCCCACTGACGAGAGCGACGAAGCGGCGCAGCTTCACGCCGATATTCAGGAGAGCAATGCGGTTATCATCGTGGCCGATTCCTATGTGATCGCCACCCGCCCAACGATGGAAGCCGAGATGCTTACCTCGTCTACCTACATCTTCAACCTGCTCAACACCTACAAGTTCAAAGAGGCCGCGCGCGGCGAGGGCGTGCACAGCGGCATCACCACAGCGCTGGTGCTGACCAAAGCTGACGTGCTGCCCGACGAGTTCAAACAGAACAACTATCAGGCGCTGTTTGAGCGCTCGCGCGAGGTGTTCCGCGGCGTAGTAGATTTCGTCGAGGAACAGCGCGCCCGCACCAGCAGCCTGCGCCCCTGGCTCTACCCCGCCGCCATGATTCCGGTGTCCATCGTGGGGGAAGGCAACGCCGCTGTGCTCAGCCCCGGCCAGGGCTATGATCTGGCGACTATGAGCCTGGAAAACACCCCCCAGCCAGTCAACGTTCACTATCCGTTTCTCTACGCCATCGGCAACGAACTCGACCGCACCGCCCTCTACCTGGAAGAACAGGAAGCGGACCTTGAAGCGCGCCTGGCCCGCATGAATCGCAATGTGCTCAACAAGATTCTGCGCGGGCGCACCGTGGGCCAGCTTTACGAGGAACGGCAGCGTGTCGCGGAGAAACTGCAGACACTGGAGCCGAAAATCCGCGCCGTGACGGCGGTCGCCAACAAAAAGATGCGCTCGCTTATCCCGGCCTAGCCCTGGGGGCGCGCCGTGTACTACGAGACGTTCCTGTTTACGCGCAGCCGGCGGCGTGATTTCACGGCGTTTGTCCGCCCCCGCGACCTGACCAACCGCGAGGTCAGCGCCATCGCCGCGGCTTTCAACGCCGTTTCGGATACATCGCTGCTTACGCCAGCGTGGCCTGCCTTGTACTGCTTCCCGCTGGGCAGCTACGTGCTGCTGCTGCGCCACTACGCCAGCGCGCGCACTCACGCCGGGCGCAGCATCCCAACGCTGGAGGGAATTGCCGTGCGGCGCACCCAGGCGCGCCATTTTGCCCTGGCCCTGCCGTATTTCCTCGCCCAGCACGATACGATTCTCAATGTGTCCAAAGATGTGACCGATTTCGAGGCGCTGGAAGCAGCCACCTCAGCCGAACACCCCTGGCCGGAGACTGACCTTCAGGACGTTCCAGCCGCTGACGTGGACAGCAGCCTGATCGAAGCGTTTGTCACACGGCTGGCCGACGACCGGCTGTTCCTGCCGTTCAACGCCGACGGCCTGGCGCTGCTGCGCGCTATCCTGGCCGACCGACGCTTTCCCTCGCTCTACTTCGCTTTCGGCACAACCGCCGCCGCTCTGGAACGCCTGAGCCATGACGATGTGCAGGTGGACATCGTGAGCTATTTCAACACGCTCCGCCCTGCCCTGCGCAGCCGCGCAACGAACGAAATCACCAGCGAGCTGACCGACTACATCCCCAGCGCGCCGCCGCAGCCGCCGCCAGCATCCCCGCAGGGAACACCTGACCAAGTTGATGAAGATGCCGCGCCGCTGCTTACCCCGCGCCAGATGCGCGCGGAGTACATCCAGCGCGACCCTGCCGACGACCCTCTGGCGCAGTATGAGGCCGGTGAGGACGCTGCCCTCACCCCGCGCGAGTTGGCGCGCCGCGCGCGTGCTGACCAGCCGGAAACCCCCGCTGGCGACGACGGCAGATCGCTGCTGGGGTGGCTGGGCGGGGTGCTGGCGCGCCTGCTGGGCCGGCGGTAGCGCAGGCCACCCGACCGCTGCTATAATTAGCTCGTTTGTTCTTGCCTGCAGAGGAAGCCCGTTATGTCTGACCGGCCCACATTTTACATTGTAGACGGTCATGCGCTGGCGTACCGCCAGTTTTTCGGTCTGCCGCTGCGCCAGTTCTCCACCAGCGCCGGCGAGCCGACCAACGCGGTCTACGGCTTCACGCGCTCCATCATGGATATCATCCAGAAGGCGCGGCCGCAGTATCTGGCGGTCAGTTTCGACATGGGCCTCAGCGGGCGTGACGCCCTGTTGGAAGCTTACAAAGGAACCCGCGCCAAAATGCCTGCCGAACTGGTCTCCCAGTTGGATCGCATTAACCAGGTTGTGCAGGCGTTCAACATCCCCGTGCTCGCGCTGGAAGGCTACGAAGCCGACGACGTCATCGGCACAGCGGCGGCTCAGGCAGAGGCCGCAGGCGTGGCCACCCACATCATCACCGGCGATCACGACCTGCTCCAACTGCTGACACCCTACGTCACTGCGCAGCTGCCTGCGCGCAATGCGCCCGACGTTTTCTACGATGAAAAGCGCTTCCGCGAGGAATACGGTGTCGAGCCGCGCCAGCTGGTCGAGCTAAAGGGGTTAATGGGCGACAGCTCCGACAACATCCCTGGCGTCAAGGGAATTGGTGAAAAGGGCGCGCGCCAGCTCATCGCTGCTTACGGCACGCTGGAGAATCTCTACGACCACCTTGATGAGATCAGCGGGTCGCTGCGCGAGAAGCTGGAAGCTGGCCGGGAAATTGCTTTTCTGAGCCGCGCGCTCGCCACCATCCGGCGCGATGTGCCGATCACGCTCGATTTGCGGGCGTGCTTGGCGCACGACTTCGACCGCGCCGTGGTCGAGAACCTGTTCCGCGAGCTGGAGTTCAACTCGTTTCGCCGGCGGCTGCACGAGGAACAGATGGCGGCGTCAGCCAGCGGTGCGCCTAACCCAGAGTCCAGTTACACCCCCCCTGCCCCTCCGGATGTCGAAACGGTCATCGTGCGCGATCCCGCTGCGCTGGAACGCTTGGTGAGCGTCCTGAACGGCGCGCAGCATATTGTCTGGGATGTCGAAACAACCGGCACAGACCAGATGTCCTGCGATCTTGTCGGGATCGCGCTGGCTGTAGACGGCCGCACTGGCTACTATGTTCCGGTTGGCCACCGCGCGCAGGAGGCGCTGTTCACCGGCACGCTGGCGCCCGGTCAGCTCCCCCTAGACCAGGTCATCACGGCGCTGCGTGCGCCGCTCGCCAGCCCCGCTGTCGCCAAAATCGCGCACAACGCGGCCTTTGATCTGGTCGTGCTGCGGCGCTACGGCCTGGACGTGACGCCGGTGGCTTTTGACACCATGCTGGCCGAGTACGTGCGCGATCCAGTCAGCAAGTTTCTGGGCCTGAAGAATTTCGCTGCCAACGTGCTCCAGCCGCCGGTGGACATGACCGAGATCACTGACCTCATCGGCAAAGGCAAGAACCAGATCGGCATGGATCAGGTGGAGATCGAGCGCGCCGCGCCTTATGCCGCCGCCGACGCTGCCATCACTTACCGCGCATTCGAGTTTCTGCGCGATAAGCTCCAGCCGGACCCCGACCTGTGGCGGCTGTTTACCGAGCTGGAGATGCCGTTGGTGCCGGTGCTGGCCGCAATGGAGCAGACCGGCGTGCTGCTCGACACCGACCACCTGGCGCGCCTCAGCCGTTCGCTTGAGGAAGATATGCGCCGCTTGGAGCAGGAGGTCTATTCGCTCAGCGGCGGCTACGGTGAGTTCAACATCAACAGCCCCAAGCAGCTCAACGATGTGCTGTTCGGCAAACTTGGACTGTCTGTGGCTGGCCTGCGCAAGACAGCACACGGCTATACGACCGACGCTTCCACTCTGGAAGAGCTGCGCGACCGGCACGCCATCATCCCGCCGATCCTGGAGTACCGCGAGCTGGCGAAGCTGAAAGGCACCTATGTTGACGCCCTGCCCGCGCTGATCAACCCGCGCACTGGCCGCGTCCACACCAGCTACAATCAGACCGGCACGGCCACCGGCCGCCTGAGCAGCAGCAACCCCAACCTTCAGAACATCCCCATTCGCACCGAGATCGGCCGCGAAGTGCGGCGGGCGTTCGTTGCGCCGCCTGGAAGCCTGCTGCTGTCGGTGGATTACAGCCAGATCGAGCTGCGCGTGCTGGCCCACTTCAGCGAGGACCCGACGCTGTTACAAGCTTTCCGCCAGGGACAGGACATTCACGCTGCCACAGCAGCCGCAGTCTACGGCATTCCACTGGATCAGGTAACCTACGAGCAGCGCAGTTTCGCCAAGCGCGTCAATTTTGGCCTAATTTACGGTATGGGCGCATACCGGCTGGCCCGCGACAGCGACCTGTCAGTGGGCGAAGCGCGCGATTTTATAGAGGTCTACTTCGGGCGCATGCCGCGCGTGCGCGCATATTTGGAAAACACCAAAGCGCAGGCGCGCCGCGGGCCGATCACTACCCTGTTTGGACGGCGGCGCGAGTTCCCGCTGCTGCAGCGGGCTACCGAAAGCAGCAGCCAGCCAGCCGTGCAGGCCGAGGAGCGCGTCGCTATCAACATGCCCATTCAGGGCAGCGCAGCCGACATCATGAAGCGTGCCATGATTGACCTGTACCGCGCTCTAGGCGAACAGCAGTTGAACGCTAGGATGATTCTACAGGTGCACGACGAGCTGGTGCTGGAAGTTCCAGAGGCAGAGCTGACCGAAACCAGCGCGCTCACCATCTCGGTGATGGAAAACGCCTATCCTCTCAAAGCGCCGCTGCGCGCTAACGCTCAAGCCGGACCGAACTGGCGCGACATGCAGCCGGTCGGACGCTAGGCTGCACAGACACCGCGCTGCCCCCTCGCATTCCGCAACATAAACAGTTAAGTTCACTGCATTTCGCCGGCGTTTATCCTATGCTATACTGCCAAACAACAGGCAGCTCCCACCACAGCATCGGCAGGTGTGACCTCTATGCCCGGAAACCGTGACGCTTACGAGCAGCACATGAACAGCGGCCACAACGCCGCCTGGGACCAGAACTGGTCGGCAGCGATCAGCGCCTACGGCCGCGCCTTGCAGGAGTTCCCGGAAGACGCCGACGCTCACATTCACATGGGCCTGGCCCTGCTTAAGGCCGGCCGCCTGGACGACGCGCTCAAAGTCTACATGCGCGCTCATCAAATCAACAAGACTGACCCGATTCCGTTGGAAAAAAGCGCCGATGTGCTGGAACGCATGGGCCGCCTGCGCGAAGCGGCGCAGCAGTATGTTAACGTGGCCGAGATGTACCTGGGCCAGCGCGACATTGACAAGGCTATCGCCAATTGGGATAAGGCCACTCGCCTCACACCCGGCCTGGTGTCGGTTCACCTTAAACTAGCGCAGGCCTATGAGCGCATCGGCAACAAGCAGAAGGCCATCCGCGAGTACCTGACGCTGGCGTTCAACTTCCAGCGCAACGCCGACTCGGAAAAAGCCATGCGCGCTGTGCAGCGCGCCCTCAAGCTGGACCCCAAGAACGCTCAGTCGCTGAACACGCTGCGTGTGATCGAAACCGGCGGCGAGATGATGCCGCCTAACCGCGACGATGCCGATCAAGTGCGCGACAACGGCGCGGTAGATTTTATTGACCTGTTCGACACGCGCGAGGAAATCGGCGAGGCTGACCCGCTCGGCCCGATCGGCGAGGCCATGGCCGAGGCGCTCTCGGCCTTGGCGGCTCACGTCGTCGAGAGCGGAGACCTGGATGCCGCTGGCAGCGACGCGCTTCAGGCGATGGAACTCCAGCGGCAGGGTTTGTATGAGGAGGCTATCAAGGCCTACGAGCGCGCCGCCCCACACATGCGCCACCCGGCGCTCAAACTCAACCTGGGCGCGCTGCTGCTGCTGGCTGGCCGTCCCGATGAGGCTGTTAAGCACCTGGGCGAGGCCGTTGTCGTCCCCGATCTCAGCGCTGGCGCCTATCACGGCCTGGGACAAAGCTATTTCAAGATGGGCAGGCACAA